>Ga0123352_10006630_pt1 | contig 17750 bp, 7 predicted proteins | sample TergutLab28metaG_FD_89700 | JGI IMG/M metagenome (GOLD analysis project Ga0123352, IMG submission 89700) | Labiotermes labralis P1 segment gut microbial communities from Petit-Saut dam, French Guiana - Lab288 P1 | ecosystem: Host-associated > Arthropoda: Insects > Digestive system > Gut ... | reverse complement strand
TGGAGGAGATTGCATAACGAGGAGCTAAATGATTTGTACTCCTCACCCAATATTGTGCGGGTGATAAAATCGAGAAGAATGAGATGGGCTGGGCATGTGGCGCGTATGGGTGAGGAGAGGAGGTGTATAGGGTATTGGTGGGGAAACCGGAGGGAAAGAGACTACTGGGGAGACGTAGGCGTAGATGGGTGGATAATATTAGGATGGATTTCCAAGGGGTGGGATGTGGGTGTATGGACTGGATTGGGCTGGCTCAGGAAAGAGACAAGTGGCGGACGCTTGTGAGTGCGGTAATGAACATTCTGGTTCCGTAAAATGCGGGGAATTTCTTGACTAGCTGCAAACCAGTTAGCTTCTCAAGAAGGACTCTGCACCATGGAGTAAGTAAGTAAGTAAGTAAGTAAGTAAGTACGTAAAGAGGTTTTCTGTGATTATGTGTTTACTTTGACGTGGGTCTGGATTTGTAGTTTTTTAAAACCCCACATACTTTAACTTGGACTTTGATGAAGGCAGGATTAATGTAATTTATTTCGACTACTGAATAAATATACATCAGATTAGGCAGTATTTTGAGCACTCTCTATTGTGTGTCGCGTGGAAACGGTTAAAATTATCCATATTGGGATTAAGATTATTTAGGCATTTTTATGGAATTGGAGAAAATAAGTACAGTAAGACTGAAGTAAATGGTTTGGAGTTTTATTCAAGGGTTGTTTCACCAGTTACTGGTAACTTTTCATGTTAAAAACAGATTGTTCTCTTAGATTCGATACAATGTTTTAAAAACCTTAGACATTTAATACACCAAAAAAAATACCAGTGATTTGCATGTGAAAATAAGGATGGAACAAATACACAAAGAAGGTGGTAAGGCATGCCAGTAACACTTAAAAACGGTAGTGTTTACAATATTGCACTGATCGGAATGAGAAAATCTAGCATCATCATAAGAAAGACGCAACATAGTCGTAGAAATATTCAAGTTAGAGAACATAATTAGAGACAAATCCATTTTTTTAATACTGAATGAGATTAATTATAAAAATTTGCATATTACGGCGAGGGTTTTTTTTTTAATATTAAGTTATTCCATGACGCATGTTTGTCTTCCGAAACTCCTATTCGCTCAGCTGAGCCAGAGATTCCGCCACGTTAACTGAACACGAAACTTTGTACCGTGTGTACAGCGGCCAATTACCCCAATCTGTCGTGAAAACCTTTATGTTCACTCGGCCAGCTAAACATACATCTTCATTTATATCAGTATTTAACCAGAGGCTGTGTAATGCAATCTTGACCTCCTGATGATGAGCACATATGTTCGAAACATGTAGAGGCATGAAATAAAACTTATTGTGAAAAAAAATTTTTGTGTATAAAGTTGGTTAATTGCTGAAATAAATATACTGAGATGCACGGTCAACAAAACGTCAAAAAATACGCTTCCATTCACGCGCGTGTCGCTCAAACAGTCCTTTTCCTTTCGATTCTCCAAACAACCTTTTATGCAGGCTCTCTCTATACCTAGGGAGAACAGCCAGGTATGCAATTTCCTGCTAATGCAAATTGAGGAAATTACATAAATTGAAACTTTTGTAAAGAAACTATGGAAAAAAAAAACATTGAAAAAATTTATTATGGAAAATAAATTCTAAGTTAAGCGAACAAAGTAGTCCCGTTACAGGCCTGGAGTGTCCCAGAGGGTTCCAGGAAGTTACGGTTCCCAGATTTCGTGACAATGGCCCAGGATGTTGGTAGGTTGACAGTCTTACGCACCGGCCGCCTTTACCCCCAGAAAATACTCCTAGTACTCATTTTTGTTAGAGTCTGATTCGGCCCCATGGACATAGTGCGATCGGAAGTATTTTATGTCAATGAAAAATCCACTGACACTATCTGGGATCGAACCAGCGACCTTTCGATTTGTAACACAGCACCTTAACCACTGTGCTACCGCGGTCTCCAAATTCTAGGTTGAGGGAAAGTAATTGCTCTCCATGAATGTACGAACGAAACTATTTAGAGATGCACTGTGATGGCTTTCACAGAGTGATCACCAATTGTTATTTGATTAGATTTGCTAGAAATGTTGTTGAAAGGAGAAACGAGAGAGAGTATATTAGAAAAAAGGCGTAAAATGGAAGAAAAACGTAAGACTAAGAAAGAGGGTAGCAGGCATCATCAGTAAAACTACTGACGTTAGGACACAACGTGTGTTACCTTCACACTTGCGTGCGGTAAAAAAAAAGAAACATACTTAGGGCAGAGCGGTGGACTGGAAAAGGAATCAAGTGACGGGTTGAAAAGAAACGGACAGTGCGCTAATAGCAAAAAGAGAAATAGGCGATGAACATAGTTACCAAACAGGATTTCGTACTGAGGTCATAAGGTACGTTGTTCGAATTAGGGTGTTTAACGGCATAACAAAGAGATTAAGGAGAAAAAACAAGTAGAATGGAAATCTCTGGTAGATGAGATAGCTAGCCGTACGCCTCGGAGAATTAATGAAATTTAATTCAAGTTTTAAATTCAAATTTAGCAAATGTATTGATGTCTTCGGTTAATGTATGAGCGGCGTGATTGATTGTAATGAATGGAAGCCATTGAAACGCAACGAATGCACAAATATGGGGAAAGTAAAAAGGCTTAATTTATAATGATAACTGTACGTCACGTGACTTATGGTAGGGACTTAGAAAATTTTATTTTTGTTGCACCGAGTGTACGATTGTCACCCAATTTAACTCTGTATGGCTGAAAAAAATATGAGAAATAAGTCAGCTGTTCTTGAAAATGTTAACTAATAATCAAAACAATTTATTTCTGTCTATCCATAACATTTTTCCAGTGTTACACCGATTACCGGTTCGCTGTCACTTTTCGCCATACTTTACGGTTTACTACGTCTTCAGGCCTTAGATTCTTTTGCTTCATCACTCTTCTCGCTTCCATTTCCCAATTATTTTCGGGCCTTTTTCTTCTTTTCTTTTTTACCGGCGACCATTTAAGTATTTTCTTGCGCCGTCTGTTATCTGATACGTGCTACAGATCCACACCATTTGAACATGTTATTTTCCGTTGCAATTTATTTACAAATTTATTTTAAACACAATAAAAGTAGGAAAAATCGCGATTCTTCTTAAGTCCCATGATATTCCGTCTCGGATTGTAATAAAATACCATCATACAAATAAAATATTTAAATTTTACTGTCCAACTGGGATAAATAAACTTTCCTCTAAGCTTATTGCATTTACAACTGAATAAATCATCCATTTTAAGTTTAAACCAAGATATTTCAAAGCCATGAAGTATTTAATTTAAAGTCTGTGATCGGGCAGTTTACGCTCGTCATATTATAAACATTTACAGCTGCAACTTAAACATTATGTTTTCAGTACTGGTGCAACTACATTAATGTTAGCATTTCTTCAAATCTTACATCAAGACAGTTTAATCAACTCCATAATCTGAAGCCATGTTTGAGTGTGATAGTTTTTACGTATGCCTACGGTAAGATCTACATGAACTGAAAGATTCAAGTTTAGTAATTTCCCTTTTCTTCTTACGTACCGAAATATCTCAGTTTTCGCGATTTAATTATCTTCATATGTGAGTAGCTGTTGAGAGGGATAACGTTTTCGTTACAGCTACTCGTTACGGACTGGACCGTCCAGGGATCGAAGCCCGTTGTAGGCAGGATGTTCCAAATAAGTCCAGGCTGAACCTGTGGCTCACCCAGCCTCCAATACAGTGGGATCGTGGTCATCTCCGGTGGTAAAGAAGTCGTCTTTAACCAACCACCCTCTTCTATCGTCAAGGTAAAAGAAAGAGTCGTGCTATAAGTTTACTAATTCTGTGTGTCTTCATGGTAAGTTATAGGGTGAACCATTAACAGCTGTAGAGAATAGGACAAATTTTGAGCTTTCTTTACATTAAAACATAAATTGGGCTAGTTTTTCGTATTATCACACAATTCTTTCAATTACAGAGCTGTCGTTATGTTTTGACCGACCATAATTTGACAATTTAGAGGTGTGTGACTTTTGTGCACAGCTGAAAGTAGTTGATTAATATTTCTAACCAACAGGTTATTCTAAATTTTTCCAAATAACATTGCCGCTCATGTAGTATTCACTGTGCCGTGCTTTGACGGTTAAATACGCCTTATACGTTGTGAAGGGTAATTTATTGGCGTCTGGTAACTTTTTAATTTTAAATCGATGTGGTAGGTTATTAACCCTTTAAACGCTGGGTTAAATTCCATCTGCCATCTGCTGGTGTTATTAGGAGTTCACCCTATTTTCCACGTTAGCAGGATAAGGGTTAAATCGAATTGTTTCGTTCTGAAGAGACAGAAGCAAACAGAACGCTTAAAAAATTACTTTATCTGCAGAATTATCGTCAGGATCGGTGTGCTGCCGTCCATTATCGTACAGAAGTTATTGATTTTGTAATTCAGAAACAAAAAATGTTACCAAAAGTAGTGGTGTAATTCAGCTTATCTTTCCACGTAGCATTAATTATTTATAAAAAAAAATTTTTTATTTTATTTTGATTATAGAAGAAGTGTGTCAGGAAGGCTGCCCATATTAAGCCGCTTTTCAGTTATTTATTAAGGTAAAGAATTGAGACCTAATGGTTATGTTATAAGTAATCGAATACAGTGAAGTTCTGAAGTGTTTAAAATATCAACATTTTTCGACTTTCAGGTCTTCAGGCTAACACATGTGATACGAACATTCCTTGTTTTGCCCCACAACGAGGCGTGTTTGTATTTCTACCTACGTTTATATCACACGTGTTAGACTGATGAGCGCCTAAAAGTCGAAACATGCCGCTTTATTAAACACTTACAAACTTAGTTGTGTTCGACTACTTTGTACGTAACCATTAGTCTGGTCAGCACAACGGGGATCTCCAATCTTAAAACTGAGGCTTTCCAGTAATTTTATGTGTTATGGCATACGGTCAAGTGTCTTCTTTAGAAAATATTATTTTTATGTATTAAATGATTTAAGTGACTTCTATTATCAACCAACAACTACACTTACACAACCTTCACATAAAACACTTTAAAAACACTTAAAATCACTCCGAAATGTTTCGATCCTGTTAGATCATCAGGGAGCTTTGTTGTTTCTTGCTAAAGTTATATTACAATATTCACAATTTAATTCGTTTTTGCAAACAAGGTGTTGTGGCAGCGTGTCTGTAAGTGATTCTACAAAAATGCACGGTGCAGCAATGAGATTTATGATTAAAGTGAGTTGTGTAAGATATGTTCTATACCCTTGAAAGGAGCAACAAATAAAACTGTAAATTTCCTGAAACCGAATTATGTAGGAAGGATATTATAACTTTGTGGTAAATTTTACATTAAATATTTTTTAAATTTTATTTTAATAAGGACAAAAAAATCGAATTTTTAAATTATATATTCCTGTATTAAACACCATTGCGTGGAACTAATGTAATTAAACCTTCGTCATACCTTCAGTGGGGACCGCGGTAGCACATGGTTAAAGTGCTGTGCTACAAATCGGAAGGTCGCTGGTTCGATCCCAGCTAGTTTCAGTGGTTTTTCATTGATATAAACTCCTTCCGATCGCTCTATGGCTCTGGGGTCGACTCAGTCTCTAACGGAAATGAGTACCAGGAGCATTTCCTGGGGGTAACGGCGGCCGGTGCTTAAGGCTGACAGCCTACCACCAACTAGTGCCGTTGTCAGGAAATCTGGGAACCTTAACTTCCTGGAAACCTATAGGCCCCTCCGGGCCTCTAACGGGACTTCTTTACCCCTACCATAAATTTAGCGCCGAAAGGAATAAGAATGGACCTTATATATATAACATTACGTATTTAAGAGGTCATGTTTCAAGCACTTGGCTTCTTATTTTGGACACAGTCACGATGCATTGGGAAAAAGCTGTGACTGCATCAGTCAGTAAGATAAAGTGCAATACTCATTTCACTTTGATTGTGCACTGAACAATAGAAAGAAGGTTACGCCCTTCCCCTGCCGAGATGGCATGTGTAAGAGAACAGTTATGTACAAAATTTCATTTAATTGTCACAAAACCGAAATTACTCGTACCATGTAGAAAAAGTTACAACTGCGGTAACAAAATCCCGATGATTAACAACCATAATGAGAATTTCTGTTATTTTACATAATCCTGAGTAATCTTAATGGATCTCGCACCCCATCAAAATGTTTGTATACGATCAATTTTAATATTATCCTAGGATTAGTTCCCATTCTTCACAGTTCCGAGACATTGCCTACGAAACATATAGTTTTACTTCCCGTGCCTTTTAAATGTCCAACTTAGCCTTTCAATCAATTCCTGGTACTACCACGTGTCCTACTCATATCCCCCAATATTTTCGTGTTGCAATTTAATTTATTAAATTATTCCCCCAATTTATCGAAAAAGTTTCCCATTATTTTTGTAAAGGAGTTGTGATTTATGATCTAAAGTAGTAGATCACATTTTGCAGCTTCAGAAGTCAATTGAAAAATTTCTGTTTTTACTTCATATTTCACTGTACGTTTGGAGGCTGAAAGTAAGATAACTGTTTTTTAAAAAAAACAGTAACCAACTCTTATGGAATGTAATAGTTTTTTAATTTTAATATTGTATTTTTTCTTCAAGAGCTGCGTGAATTGGAAATGCGTAGGATCCTACACGCAGTTACACGGTTATTTTAACAGTGCAAGATAATATATCTAACACTTTAAAACAGAGATAAAGTTCGTATTCACCACTACATTTTACATTATGATATTGCCAATTTTTACAACAGTGTAAATATTTGTGTCATAACATTCACATAATAAAGAGTGAGTACCTCCCTATAGACCTTCACCAATGCTCTGTACTTGTATTTCTTGCATCTCCTATCAGACGTTCTACAATCTTAGTAGATGAGAGCGTCTTTAAACAAAACACTTCTGCCTGTATCTCCAAGAATTTGTACTCTCTAATTCGGACTCAGCGTGTTATCTTGAAGGTGAAGTTTTACATTATGCTTATACGAAAGTTTTACTTTAAGGGTTAATGTCACGCTCTTTTTTCATTGGTCAATGAAAGTGCATAGTTTAATGAGACTACTACGACTTGCTTCTTTCCTTCTTCTTTCACCAAGATAATAACTGCGAATTGATTCCCACAGGAGAAAAGAAGTTTTAAGAAGAAATTTACTTAAAGTCAAGCATATAGGCCTAAATTGCTTCATTTTGTATATGTAATAAGAATATTAATAAGTTGTAATTGCCTTGTCCAACCCGGATGGTAATATAGGGAAAGCTTTTCTGTTCCACGCTATGAAGTCAAGTAAGGAGAACAGAGATTATAGCTCCACTTATTCCTAGTCTCAACACTAAATGGAGGTGGGTGGTTAAATTCACGTCCCGGCCAATTTACCCTCGAAAGAGTATTCCTGTACCCACTGAACGGGAGGCTGGGTGAGACACAGAGACCGTCTGCACGTTTTGGAGAAGGTACAAATTTCTTTCCCTGACCGGGATTAAAATTCCGGACGGTCCAACCCGTAGCCTAGGCGCTATATCCACTACTCTTGCTCCCCCTGATGACAGTAGAGGCACTAACCAATTCCAGTACCAAGTCAGGTACTCTGGATCAAAATGACTATTGCTGTGAAGTAGCATTATGGTGTTAGCTTCCCACCGCATCCCACATTCAAATCAGTAAATACGCTAATGTTGAGTTAATTTCAGTCAGAAAACACAACTGTAATTGTATGCTAGATAATGGTATTTATTAGCAAAGTAAATAACTAAATGTTTAGGCCTAAAGCGGCCATCATATATCACAAAACCCCCCCCAACCCAACGTGAGAACCATAGACACTACACCTACATCACGGCCACCCATAAACTACCCCCCCCCCATACATACCCAACCAAGGAGATCCACACCCCACCATTCATTGACCCACTAGACATCCCACTAGATAAACCTACTTGTAGCACGTATTACGATGGTGAGATCTCAACATCACTATGCAATATAGACATATATATGACACTCTTTGAGCAAAATTGTAATTGTGATATCATGAAGATGGCCGCTTTAGGCCGAAGTACGAGCAGTATATAATTATTTACTTTGTTAATAAATACCACCATCTAGAACACAATTATAGTTGTGTTTTCTGACTGAAATTAACTCACCATTAGTCTTTCAACACACAACGGGGATGACACACCTTAGAATCAGTAAATACGCAATAAGATAAAAGTGTAGAAAACTTTCAACGGAATAAAAAAATGTTGGCCGTGTTCAGCCTAATTGCACCCTTTTAAAGCTGAAGTTTATTATTATTATTTTCACTCTAATCTGTGGTGTTGTGTTCTGACGTTAGGAAGCATGAGGCAAAGCGCAAGCTATTGATAAATGTGAGAAGCTTGATACTTGATAGTGGCCATTTGTCAGCATCGGGTGACAATCTTATGAACACAAATCTAAAAGGGAGAAGAAAAGTAGAATTGATGGTAAGGTTACAAACTAAATTCTGGCCCATTACACAAACGCGTGTATGCTCTTCATCATTTACACACCCTTTTACAGACCTTGAGTACTGAAGGCAGATTAAGAATGGAGTGATACGCACTTAGGTTTGACTTAATACTATGATTTAATAATAGAGTGGTTTCGTTTTAGTTTTTACGTTTTTGATATATTGATGCTGTGTATATTTTGAGATATGTGGTAAGGAGATCGTGTAGGCTTAACGTCCGATACTGTTGTTTAATATCTGCTATATATATATATATAAACTTCTCACAACTGGTGTCATGAAACACACAATCCTTGCGATAACTTGCGAAACCTTCGTTGCATTATGCCTAGCAAGATTTGCCACTTACCGATTAAAAGATTAAATGTCTGCCGTAATATTTCAACAAAATTCCAGTTGTTGCGAAATATGTGCCAAGTACAAAAATTCTTAGTGGTCCCATATTTGTTCTTGTTGACATATAACATTTAATTTATTACATAAGCTGTAGATGTTAAAGCCAACAGAATATCGTAATGCAAAATTTTAAATAATATATGTGAAATAACATTCCTCATCACGGAATATGGAAATCCGATTCTATGATTTCGTGAGTTTACTTACATAAATTTGAACAGTGATACATTTATTGATTGTTTTTGGATAATTAGAACGTTGAATATCCATCTTTGTCCTTGATTTAATATGGAAATATCAACGTTTATTTTTTAAAGGCGCCGATTCATCTGCAGATTGTATGGTGTACATATGAGAAAAGAAGATGACAATGGCAGGCAATGGTTTGGACTGAGAATCTATTGTACCATTCAAAGTTTTGTCCTGATATTTCGCTGGAAACTCCAAGCAATTATATTCCTAACGAAGTAACTTGAAAGAACACATTTCCATTTTCGAAAATGCTAAGCTGCTAAGTTAAGCAAAAATTCTCTCATCTTGTACGGATCCAGATATCTCATTAAGGACATTGTACAAATCCAACGTGGAGTGTATTCGCTGATAAACAAACAAATTTTCTGAATTTGCGAGCACTATTCGTGTTAGAAACAATTTAATATTACGCTGTAATTTAAGCCTAAATATCCCAAGCTCCTTACTGTGTAATTTTCGTATTTCTTTTTACTACCTCCGTCACATTTACAAACTTTTACCTCACCACCCTTTTCTTAGACACCCTCAGATAACGTGATCTTTGCTACGGGATAGAACCAAGTGCGGCGCACTTTAGATATGTTTGAATCTTTATGTTTAGATAGCAGTCAAGAGGAGTTGAACTGCAGTATAGATACCCCCTCTTTTTTTCCTGTGGCGCTGCGGCCCAACGCGGTCCAGGGCCTCCTGATTCACGAGGTTCCTAGATCACACACAATGACGCAACACAGTCGATAGGACTCTTCTGGACGAGTGATCAGCTCGTCGCAGAGACCTCTACCCGACAACACACAACACGCACAACAGACAAACATCCATTCCCTCGGTGGGATTCGAACCCACAATCTCAGCAGGCGAGCGGCCGCAAACCTATGCCTTAGACCGCGCGGCCACTGGGACCGGCATAGATAATCCATAAATAATAAAAATTTGTCCATTTTTGAAAGATAATCCGATTCCTTACTCTTGTTTATGAAAACTGTAAAGTTGTCAATTTTTATAATTACTTATTAACTAAATTTCTTTTCGATTTTACGTTATATTCCACCCAGTAATCATATGCTTAGTATCCTGCACGTTCTTTTTTCAAACAGTTTTTCGAATATTGTAAGTTATTTAAATTTACTTTTCGGTAAAATTATAATTGTGACATATTTACTATTTTAGATATTTAGAGATGATTGTCAGTAATTGTTACTGAAAAGTAAAACATTTATTGAAATCTTGTTAAAAGTTTTATGTTCTTTTTGTTTCGCACGCATTTTATATTTGGTGTCGTATGATACTTCGCCTTCTCATAATCTAACTCGCAAGCAAGAGTTATTCTTGCATTGTACACCATAAAATATATATATACACACGCACACACACACACACACACACACACACACATACACACAATGTCACACATCTTCAATACTAATCTCTACATATTCTTCTCCAGTGAACTCTGTGTACCTGGTCTTTAGAGTAAAACGTTTAAATGCAAGCCCGTCATAATATTACACAGAGACACTGGTTACTTGTGCCCTTCTTGCAATTCAGTAGTCACCTGCTATTCTGTACCACTCACATCCCTTTAGAAACAAAACATGACGTCGTATAGCAAGTAATTTATTGCTGTGACATTTTTATCACTCATATAAATTGCACGTATGTGGTTCCATAATGATATGTCTAACCTTAAAGCTTTTCACAGGACTCAGCCATTTTCATATTACGAATCCCCGTTTCTTATATTTCTCGAAATATAGCAATGAGCTGTTCCATGTGTATCAACAGGGTGACTTGTACCATAATCAGGGGCCCTTTAAGTGCGTGAAGCTTATTAAGGCTACCTTCCTAATCTAATTTTCAAGTGTTTCTGCCTCACACGTTCTTAACCTTTTGGCCCTAGAGCTGGACGTTTACAGTTTAGCACACCATTTATGCAACTTGTGAATATTTTATGAACCAAGAAGTGTCACATTAGGAAATACACGACATTTTGTGGAGGAATAAACGAAGATGGCGAGAGAAAGCCTAAAAATGTAATTAAATATATTTGTTGACTAAATATATAAAAAGTGTACTGTGGGGAGGAGCGGTACGTCTGTCCTATATATAGGATGCATACTGCATAAAGGTTAAATAAAGTCTGAGTGAATTTTGAGATGTACTCTGTTCAACTCTCTGCTAGACTCAAAGCTGCCCTGACTGAAAGTTTGTAATGTTTTTCTTCCATTCTCTAGGTCAGTGGTACTTGACTTTTCGAATCTACGAAATTCCCACACCTTTCATATTTACCCTGGACACCCCAGCGTGTAAAATAATTTGCATAAAATTGAAGTAAAACTTTCGGAAAAATATTTACCCGAAGTATTTGTTGCCAGAACTTTACCTTGCAGGCGATCGAGAATAATCACATTCAGTGCAGCAAAGAATTGAATTAAGAAACAGGCGCAATATTTATTGTGTTGGTCGCATGTCAAATTAGAAAGTTACGCAAGTAAAAAATTGGACCTCTTTTGGTGTTTATTACTTATTTCTTGCTTAATAGGGTAGAAATACTTCATTCGGCTGGTCATGTTGGAAGAACCCGGCAAGGTTCGGTCATGTTAGCCATCTGTAGCCACAGTTAGAAAGTGGTTATTCCAGAAATAAATTTCAAATTTCCCTGCGATTTTAATTTGCTAAAGTGGTTAGGAATGAAATTGTGTTAGGAAATTAATGTATGTGTGTTTATTTTTTCGGCATCTAACAGAACTACATATAAACTAACTAAAAACAATATGCTTTGATTTATTCGTCTCTTGCAAGAAATTCTTGCCGTTCATACAGTTTATTTCCCTTATCGCAAAATTGTTCCAACCTGCGCTGAACCTGTATAATACGTCTTTATACTAAAGTTAAAATGTTCCGTCTGCTGTAGCGTAGGATAAAGTATGGTGGAACAGACAAAGTGCTACACACATTCTAAACTTATGTTGTAGGTGCAGGCCAGTTGGCATCTTCATACAGCAGCTGTTTTGCCCATGACAAAAAAAAAACATACTTCCCAGGTTTGATGGTGCTGTGTTAGCTTCATAAAACGTGGTTCGAATGAGAGTAACTTGTCCTAACGAAAGCTTTTGGTCTACAGCCAGCCACTTTATTGTGAAAGCCACGTTGTTTACACCTGTGAACGATATTGAAATGTGTTTATAAGAAATTGCAAAGTTCTTTCTGCGCAAGCCTGGAAGGCATAAGGGAGCCTGGAAGTATAGCCTCGCTCATTATTAACCGCGAGACTAGATAGCGATGTTCCTCGGGGTATCACTTCCTGTAAACAAGGAATAATATTCTAGTTGAATCCCAAGTATTTGCGGACGTTCTTGGTTAGAAAAAAATTCCTTGTCCATGCAGGGAAACGAACCAACATTTCTCAGTTGCCGCGCCCGTAATCAAAGCACTATAATGACTGAGCTATACCGCCTTCGGACGTATTATCTATTTTTTAAAGCTTCGTGTATCAGTTTAATTCTTGCGGATGAAAGGGAAAGTTACAGTGAATGACGCCTTTCGGACAAACAGGTTTTGACGTTACTTAGGCTGAGACATCTAGTTGTGACACGTAAATAAACGAAAGGTTAAATGGACGATCAGTGGCCGTCAGTGGCTCAACAATAAGACGAAATACGTATCATTAGACAAAAAAAAATTCACTGTTTAAGAAACGGTTGTGGTTGGCGCCCATTTACTTTTTTGTTTATCATTAAATGTAAAACTCCTCTTCTGTGGTTTTTCTCCAGATTGGATCTGGAATAGGTGGAGCTTTGCCTCCAATATCCTACACGCATTCTATGGTGTGATGGTAAGGTACTGGAACTTATATTTACAGCTACTTCTTCCCTTTTTCCCGTGGCATTCTCCACAGACACACAGACATATGACTGTTCTGTACACTCCGGCGCTCAGGAAACTGTCAAACGTAAAGCACTTTAATATTCAGCGTCTGTTGCGTCCATGGAAGAAGATAAGGTGCTGTACGACTGAAGGCATTTCTCAGATTACTTTCATACGTGTGGCAGATAAGGACATCACGTGGGCTCACTGTTATGAGTGCCTTTATTACTGTAACGTGTGACGTCTGGTCAAGCCCACGACTTCGTACGATAAATGTCATCTGACACAACATGACACAACATGACACAACAAGTTCGGCGATGTGTGCTTTGTTACTGCAAATTGTTATTGATCGTGTTCGTTTGTAGCAGGTACGGCTACAAACGAACTGAACTGAGAACCAATAGCAATAAGATATTTTAGTCATGAACTCCGTTAATAGGTAAGAAATAAAGAATAACAGTGCAGGATGCAAGGAGTTAAGAATGTTTTGTTCGTATAACGACGTCACATTGGAAGGTGGTTTGTCTATTATTTTTTATTTTACCCTCGTTTTATTGCTATCGTCCTCAGTTTCCCTCCTTCCTTTCTAAATTTCTTCCTGCGTCTCTACTTTGTCTTCCTTTGTGTTCTTCCTTTCATACTTCATTTTATACGTTTCCTTTTAATTATATCTGGGGATCGCGGTGGCACAGTGGTTAAGGTGCTGTGCTACAAGTCGGAAGGTCGCTGGTACGATCCCAGATGGTGTCATTGGAATTCTTCATTGACATAAAATCATTCCGATTGCACTATGGCCCTGGGGTCAACTCAGCCTCTAACAGAAATGAGTACCAGGAGCACTTCCTGGAGGTAAAAGCGGCCGGTGCGTAAGACTGGCAACCTTACCACCATCCTGTGTCGCTGTCATGAAATCTGGGAACCTTAACTTCCTGGAACCCTCTGGGCCACTCGAGGCCTGTAATGGGACTGCTTTACCTTTTAATTATATATACCTTTCTTAAATTTATCAATTTTAATATTTTTTTACACCATTCAGTATCAATATTATAGATACTGTATGTATAATACACAGAGTTTTTTTTGTTATTGAACTAAAACAACGGGGATGACGCACCTCAAAACAATTCAGTATCATTTCATCTTAATTCGGAAGTGATGTGTCATTTATGGTGGAGAAGGAAGACACATGCAGAGTTTTGGTGAGGGTGCCTGAAGGAGAGAGATTAATTGGAAGGTCACTGTTTAGATGGTAGGATAATTTAAAAAAATATATGATAAAAAGAAAGTGGGATGAGGATTGGGCTCATCTGGCTCAGGATAGAACACGTTTCAAGCTATTACGAAGATGATAACGAAATTTTAGGCTTTGTAAAACGCGGGGATTTTCGTGACTAGCGAGAAATTATAAGCTTGTGAAAGAGCGCCCTGTTGCTTAGAATGATTTAGTTGTTTATGGTGCATAATGTGCAATAGATGATCTGCCTAACTCCGTGAAGCAGAGTCCTTGATTATCTCATTTCAGAATGTTGCTAGATATCGGCAGACACTGAATAGTCGACCTAAGTCAGATTCCTGTATTAAGTTATAAACGTTTAGTTAATTGTATGCCAGTAAAAGAGATATAATTCGTGTCACTACTATATTTGAATTTCCTCTTCACCAAATTTAATAATAATGATCCTGGCTTTTCTTTTGAATATTACAAAAATATATTTCTTCACTTTTATCAGGCTTGTATGTTTCACGTTTGCAAAACAAAAGTCGGGCAAACAAAATTTACATAATGATCACGTTTCTTGATTTATTCCCAGACAAGTTATGAAAGTTGCCCGGAGGTGTTGTGCGGTTTTAGGGCCATATACAACGTGCCATATCATTTTAAAAACACCTTCGGGACCCTTGTATCAATGCTAATATAATATTCACAATGTTGTATGTTCTGTCTCTGTATGTCTTAGTATTCCTTGTAAAGTTTGAACTGATAAGTAGCCGAAGTTAGCTTACGTGCGTACCTGTGACTACTTCAACTAGAAATTATAATGTATATTAATAATTATTAACTTTATGGGTTTCGGTGTTTATCAGTATATACAGTGTTACAACAGGTTTAAAATTCCAACAAACTGCGATTTCCCAAGAGAATAAATGTTCGCGGTGAGTTTCACGGAATAAAAATTTTTGACTGGCCTTAGTAAAGGAGAAAATTTACGAGCCTTGTTTTAGACTGAATACGTACTGAATTTTTTAATATAATTTAGATTAATTTTAGTCTTCATATATTTTAGACTAAAATTAGATTAGATTAGATTAGATTAATTTTAGTCTCCATATATTTTAGACTATTGCATAACGAGGAGCTAAATGATCTGTACTCCTCACCCAATATTGTGCGGGTGATAAAATCGAGAAGAATGAGATGGGCTGGGAATGTGGCGCGTATGGTGAGGAGAGGGGGGTGTATAGGGTCTTGGTGGTGAAACCGGAGGGAAAGAGACCACTGGGGAGACTTAGGCGTAGATGGGTGGATAATATTAGGACGCATCTCCAGGAGGTGGGATGTGGGTATATGGACTGAAATGGGCTGGCCCATGATAGTGACAGGTAGCGGACGCTTGTGAGTGCGGTAATGAACCTTCGGGTTCCGTGAAATTCGGGGAATTTCTTGACTAGCTGCAAACAAGTTAGCTTCTCAAGAAGGACTCTGCACCATGGAGTAAGTAAGTAAGTAAGTAAATAAGTATATTTTAGACTTTTAATTTGTATTTTGTATAAATTTCTTCTCATAAATTTACAGTCCTTTAGCTGGTGACGGAATTGTCCGCTTTCAGGTAAACAACGTGTTCAGTACTTTATTCATTACCCCACTCTGAGACAGCTAAATTCAGTCCGCACACGTCTTGTCTTTTAGGACCTATTTTATCATCATTCGTACACATAAAATAGTTTTACCAAGTGTCTTTTTTCAGTTTTTCTAATTGAAAATGTGTTATATTTCTCATCTCACTTAGGTGAGATTTTTGTCTCATTGTCTTCTATTATATCATGTGGACAATATTTATGAATCCCAGTTTTATGAATTTTTCTCCATCTCTCACTTACTGAGTTTCTATTATGACAAAACTTTATGTTCAACAATTTATGTTGAAAGACCCTAAAATACATGTATATGTTTGTCTCTTGGAATGAAAGGTCCTTATACATTCAAGTGCACGAAAAATGAAAGGGGTCTTTGTGTTTGTATATTTGATAAATTGTATTAGACGATAGGTGAATGAAGTTAAAATGACGGGGAAAGAATCAGCTGTGATCTACTCGAGGCACTTCGACTCCTAGCAGATACATTACCGATAATAAGGCAGATATGGAAATGATGAAAGGGAAAGAATTTATTGGGATTTAGGGTAGATTTAACTGGCTTATGATTTTGTGCAATAGTATGTATGTGGCATAAGTAACATTGAAATTTTCATAGTCATTAGTACATTGTTAATTAACTCTTTAACAGCCGGTGATGATTGTGTGTTTCATGACGTTTAACAAAAATAAACTTTTCCCACACAATGTTTTTACTTATTTCTTAATAGTATCATAATAAACAGAAATTAATTCTATGAACAAAAACAACTACAACAACAACAACAACAACAACGGGCTGTTTTTACGATGAGGATAGAGTTTTCCGAAGTGTAGGGAGTGTATTTGGAAACAAAAATTAGATTTAGTTTAGTTTGTAAAGGGCTAAATATTCAGTTGCGTAGATGTATTAAGTAAGCATTGTTATTTACGGGAGAACATATGTGTAAAATTCTGTTAAAATACAGAAGGGTGCGTCGTAATTACCCTTGGAGCGTCTTGTTTTACAAACTAGTTCAATTTCAAAATATTTCGACCCAGATCAGTTCGTGTGTAAATTCTGATGGATATAGTTCCATTGGCTCACGTCTTTTTTCTACTAATTCTGGTTTTCCCCCGTAAGTACCCTCCTGACAATGCTCCGTACTCGTATTTCACTCTTCTAGTAACGACGATGTGCAAAATATTCAACATAAGGTGTGCCAAACTTCAGGGTATTAGTTTATGACTCATTTTGAATAAATAATTCTGTGTGAGTATGTGCCCTCTTGTCAGTAATAGTTTGAACATTATGATGTACGTAACCAAAATGTAACCAAAAATGTTTCGTGCATGATTTGTATCGTATTGTAAAAATAAAATGAAAATTATGTTCCAGGTAATAGTATAAAAGAAATATACCATGTTTTAACGCACTGTACAACGCGTGTCCGATAAGAGCCCAAAACAATTGAAACAACTGAGTCTTGCCCTACCATTTGTACAACATGCAAGGTAAATTTACGTGTCAGATAATACCATAAAAGAAAGATGTAAATTTTTAATTACAGTACCGAGATAGTTATGTGGGTTTACGTAGTTATATTAAAACTTACTCACTCCATGGTGCAGAGTCCTTCTTGAGAAGCTGACTGGTTTGCAGCTAGTCAAGAAATTCCCCCCATTTCACGGAACCCGAATGTTCATTACCGCACTCAAGCTTCCGCCACCTCTCTCTATCCTGGGCCAGCCCAATCCAGTCCATATACCCACATCCCACCTCCTGGAGATCCATCCTAATATTATCCACCCATCTACGCCTAGGTCTCCCCAGTGGTCCCCTTCCCTCCGGTTTC
>Ga0123352_10006628_pt1 | contig 17751 bp, 10 predicted proteins | sample TergutLab28metaG_FD_89700 | JGI IMG/M metagenome (GOLD analysis project Ga0123352, IMG submission 89700) | Labiotermes labralis P1 segment gut microbial communities from Petit-Saut dam, French Guiana - Lab288 P1 | ecosystem: Host-associated > Arthropoda: Insects > Digestive system > Gut ... | reverse complement strand
TAGACCTGGAGCCGCTACTTTTTTCATTCAAGTAGCTCCTCAATTGACCTCACGAGGCTGAGTGGACCCCGTTCCAGACCCACTACTACTCAGAAAATCTGGTAGCGCCGGGGATCGAACCCCAGACCTCTGTATCTGTAGCCAGAAACTCTGACCACTAGACCACAGAGGCGGTCCCAGATTAACTACAACAATGTATTTTGACGAATTTTTTTAACACTGTAACTTTAGCTAGCTCACATAGTACTCTCCCTGATGATGGTGATCACACCGAAACATGTTGAAGCTATTGTAATATTAATGTAAATTTTAGTACCCCTTTAAAAACAATTCTCTTGTGCATCAGTTGGTAATAAAAAAACTTTGATAATAGCACGATGCACTGTACAAATGTGAAAAAAAATTTACAAAATTATTGTAACGTGTTTTACTTCATAGACAGTGTTTTGTAAAGCGACTTATGATTTTAAAAACAGAATTTGAACTGAACACCCACAATAAATTTCGGAATTGATTCTGTTTATAATTTCATAACAAGCTTTATCCGGTGACGCCACTCCTCCCATGCAGGCCTACATAAGTACTGGACAATTTTCTTACACACGTGTGTGATTTCGGGCTTCTGCTGCGGTGTAAATGAGATTTGCGCTCTTTTCGGATTTTGCGCAGCCTATTATGGTAGTTTATTGCCGACGTTTCGGTACAACTTATCGATCCCATTTTCAAGGGTCAAGCAATCCAAGAAGAATGCCGAGAATACTTTGCCTTCCCGGCATTTTTTCTTGGAATGCTTGACACTCGAAAATGGGACCGATGGGTTGTTCCGAAACGTCGGTAATAAACTACCATTCTACAGTAGGCAAAATCCCAAAATGGTGCAGACATCATTTTACTTACAATTGCATTTTTATTATACCTTTTCTAAGGCTTAAACTTAGGTTCTTGGCATTTTCAGAACCAACATAATTTCCTTTTCTTTATTAATTTATATTAACTTTTAGTACGTTTTATAATTGGGGACAGCGGCAGCACAGTGGTTAAGATGCTGTGCTACAAATCAGAAGGTCGCTGGTTCGATTGCAGATGGTGTCATTGCAATTTTTCATTGACATAATCCTTCCGATCGCACTACGGCCCTGGGGTCGAATCAACCTCTAAAAGAAATGAGTACCAGGAGCATTTCCTGGGGATAAAAGCGGCCGGTGCGTAAGGCTGACAACCTAACCACCATCCTGGGCCATTTTAACGTAATCTGGGAACCTTAAATTTCTGGAACCCTCTGGGCACCTCGGGCCTGTAATAAGACTGATTTACTTTTTACTCTTTTTAATTACATTCAAATTTCCTGGCTACACTAATAGCTTCACTGGAGTAATTTAAGCATATCGAAAGAGCAAGTTTGTTTTCAGTGAGAACCGAATTACGAACAATACGATGAGGCGTAACTAATGACTGTGTGAGCTCCCAAACAGAATCAAATTGTGTGAAAATGAATAAGTCTGAGCATACAGAAATCCTATTATATTAACACGTGCAAAACTAAGCAGACTCCATGGTGTGTGCAAGAAATGTAGCGCATCACAGCAAACAAAAGCTCTGGTAGTTGCGGATAACATGCGAACGCTTTTTCTTATCAAACACGGCATTCAATGGGCAAAAATAAACGCAGCTGTTGTTATAACCATAGTAAAAAGTATGTCAGCAACATTCAAAGATATTCTTACAATTTTGTTATGTCTCGTGGCATAAAGCTGCACATCATCATCATCGTCATCCGTCACCAGTTAGGCCCTAATAGTCCTGCTTCGCCCTCGTCTAATAGTCACTTCAAGTGTCTTCCAAGTTGTCTTCGTCCATTTGGTCTACAATTCAGCATTATTTTCGGCATCCTCTTGCTGTTCATTCTTGTTACATGTCGTAGTCGATTTGATTTTTATCTTGATGTATGTGAGACCGTGCATCATTAGAACCACAATGTAAGCAGCCAACAAGATGCAACAAATGCCGTGTATTGATCTCTTTAAATCAGCTCTACGTGTTTCGGGCGACAAACTCGCCCATCCTCAGGAGCACTTTTTGACTGTATATACAGCTTTTGGTACAATGCACCGATATTACTGCCGACTGGTGATCTTGTCAAAAGGTCACCGGTCGGCAGCAATATTATGTCAATGAAAAATTCCAATGACACCATCGAAAGAATCGAACCAGCATCCTTCTGATTTGTAGCACAGTACCTTAACCACCGTGCTACTGCGGTCTCCAATTATAAAATATACTAACGTTAATATAAATTAATACGAAAAAAGGAAATTATATTGGTTCTGAAAATGCCAAGAACCTAAGCATAAGCCTTAGAAAAGGTATAATAAAAATGGAAGTGAAAGTAAGACGATAACTGTGCTCTTTTGCGAGTTTCTCTACTGTATAATGGTAGTTTATTACTAACGTTTCGAAACAACCTTTCGGTCCCATTTTCGAGAGTAAAGCATTCCAAGAAAAATACCGGGAACGCAAAGTATTCTCTGCGTTCTTCTTGGATTGCTTGACCCTTGAAAATGAGACCGATAGATAGTACCGAAACGTCGGTAATAAACTACCATTTTAGGCTGCGTAAAATCCGATATTGCTGCCGATATCGGTGCATTGTACCACAAGCTGTATATACAGTCAAAAAGTACTCCTGAGGATGGGCGAGTTTGTCGCCCGAAACATGAAGAGCTGATTTAAAAAGATCAATAAACGGAATATGTTTCATCTTGTTGATTGCTTACATCGTTGATTTGTATCCTCTTAGTTTTTCGTTAACTGGTCCTACTTTGAAACTTTCAAAATCTCTTCATTCCTTTTTGATAAAAATAATTGTATATCCTTCTGTTCTTCTGAAATTTTCATCTCGTTTGATGTCAATCGTTTTTTAATTTTTTTCTGAGGATCCAAATTACCATTGCAAATTCTGCTGCATAAAGCTGTGTAACAAGTGGAGACATACACTCAATTTTCATAAGATGAAGTTTATAAAAATTCAAAGTTCACACCCGTTTGTCCGTAATATCTACGGAGCAACGTCTATGTAATTTTAAAACAGTCCACAGTGTATAATGTATTATCATTCATGGCTCTGAACTTGACTCAAACAGACTAAACTCTTGATATGTATATTTCAGCAAGTAAACATTGAACCTAATTTCCATGCCCCTATTTAAATTCCCCTTTCCACCGTCGCAGTGCACTAGTGTTGCCACGCCCTGTACCATGCATCTTAACAGCATCACTCATTTTATTTGCTTTTTGACATTACTTAACGATGCTGTTTCTAACCCATTCATATAGTCTATTGTTTTTATGATTTGTGAAAAATAAATTGGAAAGTATGTGGAAGGACGCAGACTTAGACTAATCTGAACACTGCATCGGCATCTGCCTAACAAGACTGAAAACAAGTAACTTATGATAATATCCATTCAGAAGAGCAAGCTCTTTTACTTAAACTCAAGACCTCCTACAAATGAAGCTTACGTAGAAACTACCAGGCGGAAAGATTCCGTTCTTTACATTAATAACGCTTGCGCATCATGAAAGTACATAGAAAATATTAATGTTAAATTATAACAAATCGAAGTTCAAAGGGGTATTGGGAGAATTCGGTGAAATATTATATTTTATTTTATTCTCTTTGATTTCTTGAACTAAAAAGGCACTACGCTACCTCGAAACGTCTGTAATTATTCACTAGTTGAATCGAAAAAAACATCCTACGTTAAAAATTGAAATCTTGCATTATCTTATTCAGCTTAAAGTTCCACCCCAGACCGAACCCTTTTCAAGCAGTCCTACCAAACGACAAAAAGTTTATTCTAAATCAGAACAGGCCAGGGTGCCTATTCTGTGTAAGACAATAAAGTAGTCCGTTATGTAATCCGCGTATATAGGGCATTCGCTCGAATCTGTCACCAGCGCGTTTCATATATATATATATAGAACACTAATAATGGCCATCAATACCGTACTGCCTTTCATAAATACGCGAATAATCTATATGGATTTGTGTCCATAGTTCAAGCGAGCCAAACAATTTATACCAACCAGCACGGGTCTGCAAAGAATGCTTTGCTGAGATACACAGGACTGAAGTGAATTAATTATTACGCGGCATGTAACACAGCAGATAAAACTTCCGTAAAGCACCTTCGTGTGCAGGCGTACTGAATTACATAATTAGAGAGAACAAACACACATTAACGGGCCCGAAACTCTTTACCTGCGCCTACAAAGCGAAGACCAGCTGGATATACCGAGGACTGCAGCAGGTGATCAAAAGCAGTTCGGGGTTTTGCCAGCCGGCATCATTGCGTTTCTGAACATTTAAAGCCTTGTGGCCAATGCACTTACAACCGGGTTTAACACTAGAAACTTTGAACTTTGCCCACACAGTGTTTTACATGTCGGTTGATAAGCAGTTTAAATTGGTTCATTCTGCAAATGGTTAAAACACCTTGATGTAACTATTAGAGTCAATGTATCACATTCTTTTATTGTACATAATAAATATCAGTGTTATTACTAGCGAAGTTTAATAATCAAAATGGAACAACAGACTGATTTTTTTTAGGTTCTTGTGACCGTGCATCGTGAACATAAGGTGAAGAGAGAGAACCAACAAGATCCAACTAATTCGATGTTTATTATCAAACTTTCTATCTCAACATGTTTCGGGCATCATTATGCCCATCATCAGGAGAATAAGACCGTGTCCTACTTCATGCGGTGTTCTGAGTCATGCACGACCCAGCTCCACAAGACCACAGCCAACCACAGCCTACACACCCAAGCACAACACCGCATGAAGCAGGACACGGTCTTATTCTCCTGATGATGGGCATAATGATGCCCGAAACATGTTGAGATAGAAAGTTTGATAATAAACATCGAATTAGTTGCATCTTGTTGGTTCTCTCTCTTCACCTTACAGAATGATTATTGCTAAAAGGGTGCTTAAAAGAACGACCATTTGGATATAAAGGAACGGAAACAACAGGAACCCGCAAAATATATATATTCATCAGCTTTATAATTTGTAATAATCGTCTAATATGAATGGGGTGATGAAATCAAGAATACTTGAGAAAAACACAAAAAATGTTAGCTAAAATCTGGAATGGGGGGGGGGTGGACTATTTGAAGATTTAGCTGTAGACGGAAGAACTGTAACATTACAGACATGCTGGAAAATGTGTTGGAGCGTGTAGGATTTGACGTGCTCATGGCAGTGACTGGGAGGAGTAATTTTGTTACACATTTACCACTTTTCGGAGAAAAGTGCTGCTTCTGTCTTCAGGGTAGAACGATTGACGAGACCAGGAAAACAAAAGTTTTTATCACTTCAAGATTAAGAAAACAGTTCCCTCTTAAACAGAGATAACATTGCACAACACTATATGGCATCGAATCCCATAAGACAAGTGTTACTTTATAGATCATACTGTCTCAGATCAATATCCGGTGTCCGACTACGGTAAATTCTATGTGAAATTTCGGAGTTCAGAAAATACCGGTAGTTTATAGATCTACCCCATAAAAGTGGGTAACAAGAAGCCAACTGCTCACAAATGAAATCTTAGAGCACCCACTCCGGTTTGTTGAATGCTCCATTAATATTAGAGTCCAGAATTGTATAAGCTGAAACTGCAGGAACATACGGGGAGCAATGTGTTGTTTTGAACTTTGGTGCCCCCTAACATTCCAGTCCTTTACAAACATTTTATATTTGTGGTTCTGTGCATCGCTGATCTACATTAATAATTGCCCAGCGAGATGCAACACAAAGCAGTCTTTTGATATTTTGCTGACCGTGCATCTCAGTATATTTATCTTAGTAATTAACCTACTTGATGCACTACGTGCTCACATTTATAAAATATATTTTAGTAATTTTAGACCACTCACCTGTTTCAGTGTGACGATACCAGGGGCTGCATAATACAATTTTGACCTCCTGATGGTACTGGTCGTATTTTGTGTGCAGCTACCTCCCTCCAACGTAGCCAAGCTAGCTCGGCCACGTTGGAGGGAGGTAGCTGCACAGTATCGTAGGCTGTAGTTACAGTTTTGTGTACTCTTGATGATGTGTGTGTGTTTGACACCCGAAACATGTAGAGTGAACTTGCAGAATAATAAATGTGTTGCATCTCGTTGGACAATTATTAATATACTTCACAAACATGTTGTGTCATAAGATAAACAGTATTACAAAGACATACCATCTGAACCCTCGTCATAGATACCCCCAGAGGGTAAGAAGCAGGCATGCAGGCAGGCAAGAAACAATTAAACAAAGCAAGGTTAAGTAATTGGGGCTCTGCAAATCGGAGATTGAGACAGAAGATCCCTGCACTAAACTTACCGGAACTGAATCCCTGGGAATATAAGCAGAGATTTAACATTTTAAAGATGAAAATTACCTGAATGAAGTTTAAAGATTCACTTCTCACTGCGCAGTAAACACACTCCTTTTAGCTTATGGAAAACCAGTTAGTTAATGTTTTATAGGAAAAAACCTCTTTTTGTTCTGGGATTTAAAAAAATCACACAAAGCCTATGAGTAAAATGTAGATTTTTCTAATGTTAAACCTGATAGAATACAAAGTAACCAACCATGCCTTAAAGGGCTAAACCAATATGTGCTATTGGACAGTATTCTGAGCTATTTCCTTCCACTCACATATCATAAAAACACACGCTCCCTAAAAGTAATCTTAATTTGAATATTGCTGTCCGCTGGGAAATACCGTCATTTACTTCGCTGCATATGTGTCAACGTTCGTGAAAAACTCTCCCCCTCAAAGCCGAAGATGGAAGTAGCATGATCCTAGGAGACTCTGTACGTATCTACCAAACTTCACGGCGTCAGATCTCAGAGAACATAATCTTAATTCTTTTAATTATTACATTTACCCCGAGTCATGAACGTCACAACTGGAATGTGATATGTACACTATGTGGCCTGTGTTGAAACAGCAAACACCAAAAAATTTAGCACTATCGGCTTTCAAACTGAGAAAATGTTTTTCTTCCACAAAATTTCGTTAAAAGCATGCTCCTCAGTTAATGCGTGATAAAGCCGAACTCAAAATATTTGCAGAACCATCGCCTTAAAACGTCTCAGTATAACAAAGATTTATGACAGCTGAAAATCTCAATACGTATGATTAATGAATTTATATTCTACTTGATTTGTCCGGTACTCGAAATAGACTGAGCCACATTGATCTGCACAATGAGCTTCAAGGAATATATTCATATTATAGCTCTATGTTGAGCGAAATAACAGCAATAATTTATTCAGTTTATCCTCATGGGCGTTTAACTGAACGACATTTGGGCCTGGTAGACAAATATCGAAATGGCGGCTCTTTCCTTCAAACTAAAGCGGTGGAGGCGTGAATCTGATAATCCCCACTTCCATATAGTACCGAATTCGTTAATGCGTGGAACCACAATGCTCTTCCCTCACATACCTTCGTGGAGTGATTCTTAAATAAGAACTTTTATATCTTTGGGCAAGTCGTACGAGAAGGATCTCAATTACAGAAATCACAGATGAGCAGATCCGTATCAGACACCGCACTAAAACTTGTATCAACTTCGTACAAAAATGAATTCGAGAACATGCAGCATCTTGAAGGTTACAGCAGTGGATTGTGAGGATATGGTATTGTTTGACTGAGGCGATTTGTTCTGTGCGGAAAAACGACAACGTGTTCTGGAAGACAGCGGACAAGGCCTAGAGCGTTCCTTTCAGAGAGACCAGTCCGAATAAATAAGCAGGAAATCTATCACTTTATAGCTGCAGATTTCCTGTGGTCACTTCGTCACAGATTTTGCTACTAATTACCCATTTGTAAGCTCCCCGTCCATGTTACACGTTACGCCCTTCCCATACACTTCCGATTTCATCATGATGATAATATTACTCACATGTCATGTCCCCACACATGCTACAAGTCGATCTTTTAATTTCGTCATTATATTAACATTACCCACGTGTCATGTCCCCATGTACGTTGCAAGTCACTCTTTTTATTTCATCATTATGCTAACATTGCCCACTTGTCATGCCCCCATGCACGTTACACGTTACGTTTTTCTCATTTGCTCTCACGTCATGACGGCCATAATATTACACATTTGTCACCTCGCCATGCATGCTAAATGCCACGTCCATCTTATACTCTTTTGATTTGATCACGGCAATAGTAATTTGTGGACAGCATAAATTTGTGAAAGTCCGCATTACGCGATTTTGTATAGCCACATGTCATTTCCCCTGTTTCAAGCCCAAGTAATTCATCGAGTAATTCCCCCTCGGATATAATCATTTTAATGGCTGAATGTGTTTTCCCTTGAGCCACAGAACAAACTTCACGATTATACAAAACAGGGAATGAAACTGTGATTTTACACAGTGGCGTAAATAGGTCCCCCGCCTACCTCGCGGCGCAGAGAGCCCCATGGGTCAGGACAGCCCTCCATATATGCGGAATACTAATTTTTGTGGCGGGTTCTTTCGGAGAGTATTACGTTTTTCTGACATACGACAGTAGTCTGGATCCCACTCATAAAAACTAGGAGTAACTCCGATAAAAATAGTAGTAGTGGACTCAATTGTCGAGGTTTGGGGGGCCCGCGACAGATAACCCACTCTACCGGTTTAACACAAAATTTCCCTTACCTTCACAGACCCTAGACAAGAGTAAAGAGTTGTGAACGATGTCAGCAAACATCCTTCGATATTGATCTGTTCTTAATTTCCTCGTGAGCATAAACTGGCACGTGCGATTTGGCTACTTCAGTCAACCTGCTGGCTTGATCTCGGGGACAGCCCGAACCGAATCACAACCGGGCCGCCACCTATCCTGAGACGTTCCTGATACTTTTCACCCGTTTTTATGGGCATACATGGTATTTTACGGCAGGACAGAGCCGATACCTTCCCCATATCTTCCCCTTCATTATTCAATAACTATCTCATTATTCGACGCTACATGATCTTAGCTACTGCAACAGCGTCGTTAAATATGCGATAAATAAAAAGGTATAATTGTGACAAGTACCGGAAATTTCTCGTAATGTGCTAAACACAACTGCTGCTTCGTCATTTCCCCATTTATACTGCGAATAAAAAACAATCTGTCAAACTTGACGTGAAGAGATAAGGGAAAACAACAAGAAAGTAGATGAGAAGGGCCCGTTTCAGAAGATGCTCTTTTAGATCGCACGCGTATAAACCTTAAAAGCCACACTTCCCCTGAAAACCTCCCCTTCTTTGTCAAATATGGTGACACATCACAAGGAAGTGAGGTATAATATGTATTCCGTGAACTGTGATCTATCACACACAATTTGATTAAACGATCAATTATAATGATATACCACCTGTGTCACGTCATACTGAATCTTGCCTGTCATGATCAGCGTATCAGCATTTTGAAAAGTGCCTTCACAGAAAACCCACACGCTGAACAATCAATCTTTAGCAAAGGACAACAAATATGGTTGTAGATCGACAGAATATTAGGTTTTGTAGTCCAAGACGATGATGTAGAAAACCTTTTGACATTGCCCGCACCGTCCTTCGTCACATCACTTTTAAACTACGTTATATCACGAAGGGAAAATAAAAACTACCCAAAATATTGTGGCTTATAAAACAGGACTGTCCAAAAAGAGAGTCAAAAGTTATTTTAGGCTTCCGCAGCGACGCAGATGAAAACAGCATTCTTCTGGGATGTTACGCAGCGTATAATGGTAATTCCGAAACGTCGGCGTGGAATTAAAATCCTGCGCTGCGCAAAATACCAGAACCGCGCAGATCTCAAGAGTTAAATTATTGCTTATATTAGGTTTGAAAATTTTTATTATTTTAAGGTCTACCTCTATGTACTTACACACGTGTGTATTCGTTTATTTATTTATTTCAACCATTATGGCAATTGGATAGGGGTTGGAGGCCGGGTTTTGATTCCACGCTTAGGTGTTTTCTGTTCCCCATAACATCCTCCACTCATCTACACGACTGACAGCGAAGTCTCTTTCACCCGGTAATATATCACAATTGAAATTTGGGTTTTTTAGGAGAAGCTGATAGTTACTGAGCTTCTAAATAAATTAATCTCCTTTTATGACACCCAGAGGCTCATTACAACTTCCACGACAGTCCGCCCCAGGACCTCATTCAACTCATGAATTACACCAACACCCATTCAGTCTGTTTCTTTAAGAACCGTTCAAACATTTCAAGACTCATCCTTCCTCCTTCGCCTAGGTTCTCCAGGGGCCCCATTTCTCTTCAGGTTTTCCGCCCAGAATTGAGTTATTCATGCATTTTATTCTCCCTAGCCTAGAACATGGGAGCAGGGATGGGCTGCCTGGGCTTACGGGTTGCAGAGTTCAGATTCCCAGGAGGCGCAAGAGATTTTTGTGTTCCAAAGGGTCCAGGCCGTCCCTGCGACCCACCCAGCTTCGTATTGAAAGGATACCGGGGGCTCTGTCCTCACGATTAAAGCAGCCAGAACCTGAGGCTGACCACTCTCCTCTATTTGCAGTCGACATGAAGCATGAGTTTAGCCATACCGCACTCCATTCACCTTCCTGGCGTGAACGTGGACAACTTTACTTACTTTGCTTGCTATATGTTCCGGGGATCGGAAAAACCTTGAATTTTTACGTGAATTTGACTGTTTCCATCCCGCTGTTGTGTACAGGTAACAAATTTATTGAATTGAACCGTCTTTAAACAACATACAAATAACAGATGCAAATCTACAACTGGTTAATTAAGCAACATGTTTCAGCTTTGTTCGGCCATCATCAGGGTTCCCATCTGTATAGCAAACGAATGTACCTTAAATAAAACCATCTTTTGTAACCCTGATGATGGCCGAACAAGGCCGAAACATGTTGCTTAATTAACCAGTTGTAGATTTGCAACTGTTATTTGTATGTTGTGTAAAGACGGTTCAATTTAATAACTTTCTTGAATTTTTAACTCATGATTATTTCGTGAAAAATAAACATCTACGATAAAAATGATCGAGTGATCTAAGGCGTTATTCAAATATGCCCCTTTAACATTGGAATCGCCAGGTTAGCTGCTGCTTGGAGCATGTTTGTATGTCCAGGGGCACAGCTGGGGGGAGGGGTTGCGAATGGTGCGACCGCCCAGGGCGGCAGATTTAAAGGGGCTGCATGAGGGGTATTTTTAACGGGAAAAAAATACATTTTCTGCTCTGAAACAGTGTCAAACTATCGACCCCAACAAAGAAAAGTCAATAATTGTAATTTCTTACAATATCTGTCAGGGCGACCGTCGTAATTACTCGCTCCTGGCGCCCAAAAGCTTCGCTACGCCACAGCGTACGCCTGCTTTGCTCTGTGTTCATGTCGTTATCTGTGGGTTAAAAGCCTTGCGAATGGCCCATCTTCGCTCGACATCTTGCTGCTAAGTATCTGAAACGAACATCCGGCAACGCGCAAACGGGGAGGGACTGGGTCGCTGTGGTTTCTACGGCCGTGGGTGAATACAGACTACAAGGCACGGACTTTACTGTGTAATATCCTGCAGCATTTGGGCACATTCCCCATGACTTTCGGATTGACTTGTTAATAGTGGAGTTGAAATATACAGCCTGCCAAAGACTTCTGAAGAAATGAGCACGGTTCTGGCAGTGGGATCTTGAATATTCTGGAATTATAAACTAATGTTTAAATTAAAAAACAAAAATTCGTGAGTTTACTTTCTGCTTTTACAGTTATTAGACTTAAAAGTAAAAATTATTCAAACAACAGAGGAAATAGTACTTAAAGGTCGAATGCCTGCAAAAGTCAATTCCAGCTTTAACAAATCCGTCTCTATAAGTTCCCGTGTGAAAGATCCAACAACTACGGTAGATTATGACTCAGATATATCGCATCCTGCAAGAAACAGCAGCACCAATATAGGGTGGTGACGTCACGCACAGTAAATAATTGCCTACAATGACGGATCAACATGCCCTCAACGTAACGGCTATCTTCTGTTAGTGTTATTTCAGTGGCGGGTTTTTAATTGCACGATGGGGAAAAAGCGGCAACACGTTATTTGAGGCCACTGTGGACAAAATATGAGCAACATGTATCAGAGAAGAGAGGCAGACACAAAAGTAAGGAAGTGACAAGCCACAGAGAAAAAGCCAATATGCATTCCGTCCGTACATTTTTAAACCAGCGTATCGCAGAGGGAAACGCGGGTTTCTTGCCTGAGGAGCTCCATACGCCACACAGTAGGATACAAGTAACTGTCTACTAATGGCATGGCTACTTCTGCCTCTGACCCTATTTATATACAACACAAAAGGGAAGCCTTTATTTTGTAACTAAACAAAGCAAGTGTCATTATCAACCTCGGATATTGAAGTCCAGGCAGCAGAACTTATAAAATAATTTATTTGAGGTTTGTTTGACCGTGCATCTTCATCATAAAATAAAGTGAAATGCCAACTTGATGCAACAATGTAATTTATTGAAGTTTCTTTAGCTCGACATGTTTCGGGTACATACGCCCACCATCAGGAGCACTAGATGTTGAGTTGCAGCATGTGGTTTTCCGCACCGAGTTTGTGGATGGGTGGTGGTCCTGAGAGCTGCTGCGTAGGTCGTGCGAGTCGCACGGCACCTTCCAAATCCTACACACGACCTACGCAGCGGCTCTCAGTACCACCACCCATCCACAAACTCGGTGCGGAAAACCATATGCTGCAACTTAACATCTAATGCTCCTGATGGTGGGCGTATGTACCCGAAACATGTCGAGCTAAAGAAATTTGAATAAATTACATTGTTGCATCAAGTTGGCATTTCAATTTATTTCAAAATAGTTTATCTTTCAAACTTGAGGGGTTTGTAGGCTTCCGCACGGGACTATGGGAAAAAGTTGGGCGTCAAAACTCGTGTTCTCAAATCACCATTTGAAAAAGAGCGCCAAAAATCAAACAGCGATATATATATATATATATATATAAACTTGATATAGAATAAAAATATTTGGTCGCTTAAGAAAACGCAAAACGAAAAACTTTGCTACCCGCAAAATTTCCAGTTCAGCTGCTTTAAAAAAATATCAAGACGGATACAATTTTCTGATAGGAAGGTAAACTTCAACCTAGAATAGGCCATAAAAGTACAGAGGTGGTTACAGGTTTAGCTCTACTTTTTCTTTAACATCGGCTCTAGATGTGGGTGGATATTCAAGCGACTGCTCGGCCGCTTTATTACCTGGAAAGGGCCCCGGTTGTCTAGGCCCCAGGGCCAGTCTCGACAGGTGCACCAAATCTCGCCCGAACTGGCATTTGATCCCCGGACCGCCCAGCCCGTAACGAATCGCTATACCGTCTACGCCATGTCGGACTGCAATTTCCTGTTAGTTTAAAAGTAAAATACGCGGATCCGTGAATAGCGTACGATGGGAAAGAGAACAGACAGTAAATATGAAGAGAAGAGGCACTTTGGTACACAGGGGATATAACAGAAATGTTAACGTCGCTTGTTGAAGACGCGAAGGAACTAAACTTCTTACATTCGGACAAAACGCAGAAAATACTCAAACCTAAGGTGAACAATCTATTAACTTTCATTGCCTACTATGAAGATATGTAACGGCATTTTACACCCAAGTTCGATTCGCGTAAAAATCTATTAACAGGCCTACAGTTCCAGGCATGTCGCCTTCTCTTGTTTAAAACCATTTGCACAAATGAATTCGGAAAATTAAAAAAAAAATCACGTAACTTCCAACACTGCAAATATATTCAACATTTAACCTTTAAAGACAAGTGGTTACTGAAAAAGACACCCCATTTTATATTAAAAACCTCTGCAATTTTCCAGCCTAATGTATACTTTTGTGTATAGCATGCCACACAACCTACTGATTTTTCAACTAAAGGGTATTAATCTATTATTCCTTCCAGTGATAATGCAGTGTGCTTTCTGTTAAGAAGAAACTAAGTTCTACAATTTTATTCAGAAGATTTTGGATTTAGAAAAATAGGCAGAACACATAAATACAGGAAACCGTAAAAACGCCTAAGCTTCATAACAATATCATGCTACTGGGTGACTGGGTCAAACACTATTCCATTATAATACGAGATGAACTGTACATGAGCGGAGAACAGAGAACCATCGCTTCAAACGCCGCGGCTGCGCCTGAATTATGCATGCACTGAACATTACCACGACGGGAAAACAGTGTGTTGTGTGTTGTGAAACAAAACCAGGACGTAAAGTATCAGATACGGTTGCACTATATAGTTAAAGACCGTAACCTGCAGAAAACACAAACAGCGTTACACGCGTGTTTGACTAACGTAATGACCACCAACAAACCACCAGGCAATTGCAGTGCTTATTTAGTGCAGCCCCATAATGCATTGCTCGTGGGTATGTGCTAACTGTTACACTGTGCACAGCCTGTAGGCACGCGTAATATTAAACAATGTTAAAAGGGTATCTAACGAACGTCAGATATCTTTTGTTGACAATATCCAATGAAAACGCTTCGAATAACAAATGAGAGTAACATCACCAAGTCGCTGCCAGTAAGTGGCACCAACTGATTGTCGCCATACTATTTTAACACTTTTTTTATCTTAGTAATTAACCAACTTGATGCACAAAATATTGTTTCACAATAAGTTTTATTTCATACCTCTACATGTTTCGAGCACCATGTGCTCATAATCAGGAGGTCAAAATTGTATTATACAGCCTCTGGTATCATCACACTGAAACAACTGAGTGGTCTAAAATTACTAAAATACTATTCTATAAATATAAGCACATAGTAGTAAAATTTATAGAACTGTATACTAGTAACTTTAGACCACTCACTTGTTTCAGTGTGATGATACCAGAGGCTGTATAATATAATTTTGACCTCGTGATGACGAGCACATTATGCTCGAAACATGTAGAGGCATGAAATGAAACTTATTGTGAAACAATGTTTTGTGCATCAAGTTGGTTAATTACTGAGATAAATATACTGAGATGCACGGTCAGCAAAACATTAAAAAAAAATATTTTAACACTGTTTATTAAAAAGCCATTAACGTCTCCACTACTAGCTTGCTCTTCGGGTGGTGTGTATTCATCAAGACAAGATTAACCAGTTCTGTGCAGTGGTTACGATATGGGGTGGGAACCAAGAAAATGGGATACGATTCTAATCAGGGTCAAAAACTTTTCCCTTTTTCAAAGTGTCCTTACCGATTACGGCATTCATCCAACCTCCTGCACAATGTGTAGAGCGGACTCTTTCGTTGGGGTTAAAACGGCCGGGACGTGAAGCAGAACACTCACCACCACGTCGTGCCGAGTTTAAAAAATTCGCTTAGCTATACCTCCACTGATGGATTTAATGGCGAAGGGGCTGCCACCATGACAACAGGGGGTTATGTAAAAAGTATTCTTAAGAAAAGAAAAATGAACCGAACTCTGTTATTACTATTAATATTATTACACTCCTCCATTTCACCGGTGCCTCCGGAGCGTAATGGTAATTTAAGCACAAGGGCAATCTTAGCTTTTTTAAATTTGATTTACCTTCATCGGTCTCGTTTGTTAGCATCACTGCCCACTGCCCTCACGAGATACTCTTACATGGTACAACGTAGGTGTTTGTTATTGCCTGTACACAATTTTATCTTGCAGATATCTGTATTCACACAGCACATATGTTTTGAGTGTACCATCTTGCTAAATTTACACATTCTTATCTCTCCTGTGAAGTTAATCACTAACACTTCCTGGATTATAGATTTGTGGGTTTCGGTTATAAAAATGTTTTACGCAGTCAAAGTCATCGGCCTCGATGAAATGATATAACTGTTTTGTGACTGCCTGTTGCAGATTGGTGACTGACCAATGCTAGTTACTAAGGGCATAATCGCCATACTGTGTCTAACTAACTGGCAGAGTTTGATTTTTTTTTTTGGATGAAGCGTGTTACGCTTGCAGAGAAATGACACTGACACCAACAACTTAAAGCATAAGTGAAAATATTTTTTATCGAAAGCTTCCAGATCTTTGAAAGAGCACTGGTTATTGGAAGGTTCCCAGACTCTGTACCTTTATCCTTAGTACGAGCGACAAATACAAAATAAGTATGGAGCGTTGATGGAATGACACTGGGGAAAACCGATGCATTCGGAGAAAAACCAGTTCCAGTGCCACTTCCTCCATCCCAAATCCCACGTGTACTGACCTGGGATCGAACCCGATCCTCCGCAGTGGGTTACAGACTAAACGTTCGAACACATTTAAGGAGTCCGTTACTAACGCACAGTAAACAGTCTGCCTCGGTTATAACAAGACAACCGAAGTACGTGTAACATAACATGGAGGCGCGATAGGGCGACTACAGTTGCAGTGGGAAAGCAATAAGAATTACACATTCTGAGTGTTTGATTGTAGCCTTAGTTATCCAGCATGCAATGCGCATGTGCCGTATTGTCGTCTCTGGCCTGTCCGGCTCTACAATGTTTTCCCGCTTTGTCTCATAAACGGCACGATTTTCGGGGGGAAAAGAAAGTTACTGAACATAAAATATGTGTCTTGCTTGTCCCTACACCTTGCATCTGAAACGTTTCTCATTCTACGAAGAATTGAGCGAGATGTGATGTCAAACGTACATCGGTCTTCGCGTAAAGTACTTGTTATTCTTGTCAGAGTTCAACGATACTTGAATTTTTACGACAGGTTTTTCGAAAAATACTGAAATATAATATTTCAAGAAAATGCTTCCAAAGGAGCCGAGTTTTTTCCATGCAGAAGGAAGGACGGACATGCGTGACGAAGGTAATTGTCGCTTTTCGCGATTTTGCGAAGGCGCCTAAAAATCGGGAAGTGTAATGCTGTATAAAGGGATCATGACTCACTTCTAAGAATCGTACAACATAAACATGCTCTGCAGGAACAACTTAGCATTTTTAACGTTCAAACTGGCCGTACGTGTAGAAAGCACTACTCTTCAACGTTTGCAAGCAGCATGTCTCTGAACGAAGAAAAACTAAGTGTGAGAAAGAGGGGAGACAAAATAATTAAGGGGGTGTCTCTAAGGTCTGAAGGTCTGATCTAAATGTAAACAACTCTGAGAAGCTTAATGTCGCCCAGCCTGTCTGTATCTACCCCAGACCTTTACTCTCCGATTACTCCATGAAGATGATCACAGTTGAATAAATTCTACCCGCCCCTCCAAGTGCACAGACCTTTTAAATAAAATGTATTTGATTTTTGCCTGGTATATAACGTTAATATTAAAAGTCATAATTTGGGCAAATTTGTATATTTTAAAAGGATACATTTGATTTTTTTACTTTCGAAGTAACTCTGTATTATTTTGCTTTTGGCCCGATAACCCCCCCCAGTGGGCCAGGGCCTCCTCATTCACGAGGTTTCTAGATCACAACACAACGTCGGTAGGACTCCTCTGGACGAGTGATCAACTCGTCGCAGAGACCTTCTAAGTAACTTCCGTTTATTAATTTACCATGTACAATGACATAAAATATGTAAGGCGAGTAATGGTAAATCAGTCCCATTACAGGCCTGGAGTGGCCCAGAGGGTTCCAGGAAGTTAAGGTTCCCAGATTTCGTGACAACGGCACAGGATGGTGGCAAGGTTGTCAGCCTTACGCACCGGCCGCCTTTACC
>Ga0123352_10006625_pt1 | contig 17753 bp, 8 predicted proteins | sample TergutLab28metaG_FD_89700 | JGI IMG/M metagenome (GOLD analysis project Ga0123352, IMG submission 89700) | Labiotermes labralis P1 segment gut microbial communities from Petit-Saut dam, French Guiana - Lab288 P1 | ecosystem: Host-associated > Arthropoda: Insects > Digestive system > Gut ... | reverse complement strand
GTTTGTTTTTTTTTGTTTGTTTATAAAGTGAATGTTTTGGGTCAAAAATACAAAAACCACCTTTTTTGTGTTTTTTTAACCCCTTCCCCCCCCCCCCCCATCAGGGTATGATGCCAAACATAGAGTTGGGCAAAATAACTTTTACGGAATTTTGGTTTTTTTTAATTACGAATCCTTTGTTGACCAGTTCGTGTAATTCTCTGGCTTCTTTCACTCTACCACGTAAATTTGTATAATATGGTAGATCTGACTTTCAAGCAGGCTACACTCTGTTACTTTTTATGGCGTAATTTCACATGTTTTTTTTGTATACATTCTTGTTTCAGGGAAAACGGAGATGTAAGAGCTAGCAGGCAAATTCTGGGTTGTAATCAAAACTGGATCGTCTCTTTTCTGGGTTCCTTTATTTCAGCAAATTCCAGAAAGTGTTTGAAATTTACTGCCAGGAATTGGCATAACAAGCGTCAGTATTCCAGTTCACTTCAAACACCGCTCACATAAAAAATTTATGTTCTTCCACATCTTTATATTCTGCTAATTTTTTATTAAAGATATAAATGCAACAGAAGTTCTACAGTTTAAAATACCATATATATATATATATATATATGTGTGTGTGTGTTACTTTAAAACCTTATTCCAAATTAGCTTTAAGGTACAAAATATTTTATGATTTTGAAGAATTCGTTGTTGTCGAAATTTTCTAAAGTATCTGCTCTGTTTTCGAATATTCTGAGCTGCCAATAACTGAGGTGGCCACAGCACTGAGAATCTGATCATAATGTTCGCCATCCCCGTTGTGTTCATAAATAAACCAGAATAGAGTGTACGTATTTGTCTAACACAACTTTAAGTTGTGTTAGACAAATACGTACACTCTATTCTAGTTGACTGAGAATCTGTTTCCCTACAGAGTCAATTACAGAATATGGCTGGCACCTTCCCATCATACGGTTCTTCGAAGCCTCGGCTCCGTTGTGTATGTACATATGTATCTAATAGACGGCACTAGCAGCAGTTCGGTTACTGTCTGCTGTTTGGTCTTAGATGTCGAAATCAGTGTAAGGACAAACTAAAATTCTTACGTATTTATTACCTGACAGAGTTAATATTTTAATTGTTGAAAGAGACAGACATGTGAGCGAGAGGAGACACTTTGAATATTTAAAAACTGGTGAATGAAACAGATCCCCTGGAAACGTGAACGAAAGGAAATCATTTCTATTTACTGAGACTGCAGGTTGACATGTGGTGGCTGCAAGGATTGTTGTCGCCGGAATGTGAAAAATGTAGCCCAGGAGAAGTGTATCAACTTTCCAGAGGATACGCTACTTTCCTTATCAGGACATCTGCGTATTTATTTTCTATATACTGTAATAACTCATCCAGCAGCAAGAGAACAAAATGTTTTAATACCTATTATGCAATATAGGGTATATATAAGCAGCTCTAACGTACCAAGCCATACATTCATCATCCCATTGTGATTGATTTTGGCTGCAAACTTTACACACCGGCTACTTTTACCCGAATATGTGGCCACGTGTTAGTTTGAATGTGTTAATGCTCGTAATAACCATTGCTGAGTCTTTTGTCAAGGGAAACACCAAGCCGTCTTGTCTACCTAGAACTGCAACGTCCGAGACAATGCGATTCAAAACTACATGGGTTATATTTTTGTCACTTGGAGACATAAGTTATTCAACAGGACTGTCAACAGGCGTCCAAATAACAACTGTCTCCGCAGTGTTACTGTGCCCTGAGGAGACACTGATGTGACCCGTCTCAATATGAAAATGCAAGGTCAGTCTGGACTCCCCTGCTTGGATCCTGCAGCAGGTGACCGGTCAATTCCAGGTAGTTGTGTCCGAGGACCAGCGAAACAAGTTTCGAGCGATCCGCTCGGCTAAATTATGATCATTTTCGAGGTTGTGTGATCTCTATCGAAGGCCATGTTCCGAACACGAGTGGAAGACTAAGAATTCCTGTCACTGCGTGCGGAACGCCTCTACGACAAGACCAGTCCCTGTAAAAACGGACTAAACAGCATCATTTTCATTCCATTCAAAACATGAAATCTTTCGTCAAAGTTATGTGCAATGCAGTATGACGAGCAGAAAGAGTATCGATATAACGTGGAGATTAACTCGAATTTATGAGGAATCAAGTCACGGGTACATGATATCGAATCTTCGTGGATTTATTCTGATCCCTTAGTAATATACTGGAATGGTGACTTATGAAAGTTCTCAACGGAAAACATTTGCAAAATAAGCTGTTTTGCAAATTATTCAACTTAAAACGTTTTCACAACTAATGTATTGCATCTGAAAAGCTTCAAGTTTAATATTCTGACTTGTAGGATTATGAATTCCCAATTATGCCTTTCGTTAAAAGCCGCGGTTTATCCGAACAGATTTAATAATAATAGTAGTAGTAGTAGTAGTAGTGGTAGTGGTAGTGGTAGTGGTAGTGGTAGTGGTAGTGGTGGTAGTGGTAGTGGTAGTGGTAGTGGTAGTGGTAGTGGTAGTGGTAGTAGTAGTAGTAGTAGTAGTAGTAGTAGTAGTACTGGGAGGAGTAATTGTAATAGTAGTAGTATTCCTGCACTTATTTTTGATACCATTCCTTCAGCTGTTATAAATTCGACGTAGGGCGGAAATAGGCTGAGGTTGCTATCTAAAGTACACAATGTAACCAATACTTCCCAATGGGACATTTTGCATGTTCTCCTAAAAGCTCTCGGAAAAATTGGTAACCACGTAGAAAGCTACACCATCTTAACATTCAGATGATCGTATATTAATTTTCGTCGCCATGAAAATAAAATCTCAAAACACTCCTTCAATATCTTAGCATTTTTTCGCGTGGAAGGAAAGAGACAAAAGGTTGTCAGTAGGTGTAAATTCATGAAGCTTACGTTATAAATTTTAGGATCCCGACTAGGTTTGTCGGCCGTCACACACACACACACACACACACACACACACACACACACATACTGCTATGCTGCAATGTGTGGAAGAGAGACCTGATTTCTCTTTTCTGCACGGAATATGGGCTTGTTATAACATAACTTTCATGTAGGTTGCTTCGCACGGTGAAAACATTTAGTTGTCCTTAATTCATCTACATGTTTTGAAAGCATTAGAGCATGGAGTTCTTTCAAAGTATTTCGTATGCAATAGTAGTAGACGTAGTAGTAGTAGTAGTAGTAGTAGTAGTAGTAGTAGTAGTAGTAGTAGTAGTAGTAGTAGTAGTAGCAGTGGTGGTGGTGGTGGTAGTGGTGGTGGTGGTGGTAGAAGAAGACCAAGTGCTAAAGATAATATGTGTACAGTAATAATAATGTAATTATGTCGTCCTTTTAGTAAACAAATTCAGTTACATCACAATAAATAGTAGGCAACAATTCAGCTTATTACAAAGGCCTAACACACAGTTATCAAATCACCGAAAACACTAATACTTACTTTAATAATAATAATAATCACATCATAGCAACAACAGTCATATACAACCATAAAAGAGTCTGTGTTATACTTCAAATTGTTTGATAGAGACAGTAGCCCGAGAGCCTGCAAATTTTTAAATGCCCGTACTTGCTGACAAGAAGAAAACTTATACTCTTCATAAGACCACTTGAACGTAATATCATTCTAAAAGGTGAAATGTAAAGTCACCTCTATAACATACAATGAGGGCACAACGGGGTAGTAGAGGTGTAGAATTTTCCTTTTCTAAACTCGGTGCTAGGTGGGTTGGGTGGTCAACGCCACATATTGGCCGATTTACTCCCGGGAAAGACACGGTACCCATTTTACAGGAGATTGGATGGGCCTTGGAGCCGATCTAGATGGATGCGGAAAATCTAGCCCCAACCGGGTATCGAACCCCAACCGTCCAGCCCGTTAGCGAGTCGTTATACCGTCTGAGCCATCTCGGAGGTCCTAATCTTAATGAAAACTTTAATGCATTGTTAACGGATGTTTGGATAACAAACTGATTTACCTGCAATGACAACAAGTAATAATGTGGTTTAGGGTTTTGAATTTTTAAATGAAATTCGCCGATACGTAATTACTGTACATACACAAAAATGTCATATAACCTAACAGCCAACAGAAAATTACGGTTGTAAATGCGATATCCTCCGCTCTGCCAGAAATAATTGTATCACACCTAATCGGAGAAATATGAGGCTATTTCCCAGTTACAGAACAATATTTTATGGTAAAAATTTCATTAAAATTACACGTAAATTTTCACTATTTAGACGAAGAATTAGTTGCGTTTTTAAAATTGCATTCATTCTCTCTTTATATTGCCAAATTTAGCATACAAATTTCATATAACAAAATGGCTAGCTTAACGAAATTAATCTCTTTAAACAGGTTTGTCCGGAGTTTTTACTCTCACATTCCTGTGATTCATTTTACTGGTTTATTAAGTAACAAACAAGTTTAAGGCGTGGTTAAAAATTACCTGAGTAGTTACATTATGAAGACGGGGAATTATGTTCAAGGACCGTCACTACCACCGGGTGGTCGGTCTTCATTCCGACATTGTCGGTCGTCTTGTGGCAAAGGTACAGAAATGTGGACCTGGTAGACGCGATACCTGTTAGGTTTCCTGCTTATCAACATTTTACAGGAAAGATATCTTGTGTCCGCTGACCGGTTGACGAGTGGCAAACTTCTAAGTTGTTTGTTTCCACAATTTTAGAAAAAGTATAAGGAGTGACCAAAAAATTGACATGTTAAGCGCTAAGACTTTAGGCTACCGTCATTAGGAAGATAACTCTCTTCTTGTTTGTAACGTCATGTAGTCCGATAGGTCAGTATCGCCGTTTCGGAGGCATCTACTGCTTCCACCTTGAGACAAGAAGAACAGGCCGCGCGTGGAAATTCAGTCTTAAATGTATTCGGGCTGAAGGGAAAAATTTTTACAGTGCGTTCATTTCTGTCCTAGACCTACGTTCAAGAAAACTTTCTAAAATGCGTACGTTATATCAAATCGAAATCAAATGTGACTGTACAGATGAATTGAAAAAAATATGTATGAAATCGGTTGTGGTCTATGTAACGGTCTGTGGTAGGACACATTGAGGAAAACCCCGAATCTCCGTGCATAACATGTACGACCCTCTAAATTCTGTCCATTAAATCCAACGTTTGGTACTAGCTTCAGATTAATCAGAAAATATCTGCTTTGCTATTCTGTATTACGTAAGAGCTTCAATGTGCTACAGCATGCATATACATTGCGAATATTATTAAATATGGTGTGTAGATGATAGGTTTACGGTGTTGCAGCAGCGGAGCTGTTTGGCAAGTCGTGCTTATCAGATGATGAGTGAGACAAAATCCCAGAGTGAGTGCACAGGCGAATATTGATAAAAAAAAATGAAGCAGAATGCTTCCAGCATTCTGATACCTATTGCTAAATACTCCGAGGCTATTAGAGCCCACAGACCTTTAGCACTTATAAACACAACGAGCTCTGATTTATTCTGTTCGGAAGAAGACAGTTGTGGATAGGTGAATTATGTGGAGCTAATCGCCAATAATGACTGCACTACACGCGATTACTGATTATTATACGAGGACGTGCAATTCATGGCTCAGTGGATCACTTCAAATATTTGAGGAGAAGGAAAATGTGGAAAGCTTCAGCTGTGAAATTCTATTACGCTTATACCTTCCTTCAACTCGTATAACTGCGGCACACTGCACTTTAACTAAAATGGAGATATTTTTTCTTTTGAGAAGAGTGTCATATGGGAGTAGCCTCTGTGGATATGAATTGCGTGTGTTCGTCAAAATTTACCGACATTTCAGGGGAATTATTAGAATTCCCTGTTGATGGGTTCCGCAAGTTTCTTAGAAACCCCTGGCAACTATTTATCAATATACACGAGCTCGCATCAGAATAAAGATAAAATCTGCAAATTACGTTATTTTGGATTTAAACCTTTAAACGCCGAGATAAATCCCATCTGCCATCTGCTGGCATTGTTAGGAGCTCACCATATTCTCCACGTTAGCAGGATAAGGTTTAAGCCCTACATTCCATTAATTACGGTTTACTTTTAAATAGTTTAAAATTCAGGGCAAAAATATAGGCGAAGACACCTCTATGATTTATTATTCAATTATTGTCTTAAATAAGGCAAATAACTTTCCTTGCAAATGTAGTTTCGTGGAATATTCCTTGAAGTAAAGATTGTTTTTCTCCTGAAGACACTGCCTCTGCTTCGGAACTTGTTTCATTTGTTTAGTTTTATATCTGCCTTTCTTTTTTAACTTGTTATGGTTTTAATCATTGTAGATCTATAGATTTGCAAGTGCCTTCAATTATTCCTACCACGACAAATATTACTATTTCCCCTACCGCCACTACTACTACTACTACTACCACTACCACAACTGCATGCCTGTAAGTACTGTCACTGCTAAGTTACTACCTGTGAGAGAGGAACAGCAGTCCTCTAACGGACTGGAAACTTAAAAGTAATTCCATTCGCTCTACAGGTACAAACGCAGGGAATTACGACAAGCCGTACACGTCATGTGCTTCTTAGTGTCCTGATAATTTACAACTAATGTAAATAATAATAATAAGACTCCAAAGAGAGAAATAGAATTTCCGACAGTGCAGAACGTACTATCTGAATGAAGAAAATGTATAATATCTAGGGGGGCAATATTAATTCATTTTTAGATTTTGGTCTAATACATTAGGAAGAAGATGTAAGCAGCTACTGGACGACTACATGGAAAAGAAGATGATACTGGAAACTGAAAAAGGAAGCACTGCTGGGTCACACTTTGTAGAGAATTCCTTGTGGAAGGAGCTATGGACCTGTCGTGAAACCGAAAACAGAATGAACAACAGTGTGACATCGTGCATTCCGGTATGTCTGAAGAAAGACGAAGCGTGTTCCTTCTCCATATTGGTACTAAACTTCAACATGCCAAGATGTCACAAGACAGAAGACCTAGTTACTAATCTTTACCGTCGTAAAAACCTCCATTGTCATATATTTGTTATATATTGTTCGTTACGAAGACCAACGGTTTTACATGTTAGAAATTTAATCACAAAATTCCCATGGCTTAGTGTACATTGACTTTGTATTTCATCCGATATTGCTTATTCGTTTAAAAATTCGGAGGTTGAATGAACTTCAGTCCGCTCTGATTGTCAATGCGTTGCAATTTACCGACTATGATAGCAGAAGTGGCCTGGCCTAACCACAGCAAAGCAACTTTAGAAGCCGGAGAGTTCTGAATCATACGCGTAGTAATCTACAACAGAACATCGTGCCGATACAGTTACCTAAAGCGGCCAACAGCAAAATTTTGAATACGGCTTTTTCTTGCTCGAGTTTTATTTTATTATGTCATTAATATCCAGGGTTATCGCATCATTTTCATTATCATAATTATAATCATAATCGTTTGTTTTTTCTTTGTTTGTTTTATAGAGGAAAGCTGCTTAAAAAGGCAAGTGAGGCTAAGAGAAACAGAGGGTGGATTAAACAGCATACTGGGAAGATTCATGGTAGCAACCTACGCATGTCTATACTCATTACTCATGTAAAGCTTTCGTTCCTGAAAATGGAAAAGTAGAGCGAAATAACGTGGAACTGAGAATTTTTCCTAAAAATATTAATTTCATTTTAATGATTTCTCGTGGAAAAATATTTGGCCATTGAAAATCTAGTCATGTCCTGGAGAAAACGACTTTAATCCGAGTCCGGTAAATGTTATTAAAATTTTCACAGTTAAATTGAAACAAAGAAGAAGGTTGAAAGATAACTGCTTGTATCTGTATATACTCTGTAATTGATGATATGGCTCTTACCCGTACGTAATAAGCAATGGGTTTGACTTTGTAAGATGTATGTCTTGGAATACACGTGTATGTTACGTCGTTCCCAGGTGGAAAGTGTCTTGACGTACTTTTTAAATACGGCAGCTCTAGTTTCGAAACTGTGAAATCTGATGTATATATATATATATATATATATATATTCCTTCCAATCGCACTATGGCCCTGGGGTCGACTCAGCCTCTAACAGAAATGAGTACCAGGAGTATTTTCTGGGGGTAAAGGCGGCCGGTGCGTACGGCTGACAACCTTACCACCTTCATGTGCCGTTGTCACGAAATCTGTGAACTTTAACTTCCTGGAACCCTCTGGGCCTGTCCAGGCCTGAAATGGGACTACTTTATATATGTATATGTTATTCGAATGGAAGAAGATTGTTAATTTCGAAGCATCTCTCTAGTAATAATTTTTTTCCAATTTTAACTTCTTTTCGAAATCAATTAATTTTGAAGTTGACATGGATGACAATACGTAACAAATGTGTGAGCCCTGACATTATATGGGGATGTTCTAAAATCATGTGGTGCAGTGAATTACGTTCGTGAAATAAGTAATGAATAGTCATCTTCAATAAGAGTCGGAAAGGTTTTTGACTAGCTAAGTGACTGTCAGCGTCTCAATAATGACTTTCATTTATGGAGTTAACTGTTGTTTTTGTTGTCGTCAGTGTTATTAACAGTGGTATATTACTTTCAATCTTTTTCTTGCCACTTGTTCGTTATTTTAGTATCTTACCCTCTGATACATGTCGATGTATGAAGTAGTAGACAGTAGGTATCCGCTTTTTGAAAGACGTTTGAATACATTAACTTTACTATGTGCATTATGCCAGACTTTCTTACTCTAATATTCAGTTCTATACATAACTCTGATATTAGCCGTCTGGGAAAATAACAATAACTACAACGTGCAATGAAGCAAGATTTTTTGTGGGCATTTAATGAGCCGTCTAGATTTTCTTAAACATATTTTGAAGGAAACGTCAGTCCACTGAATTTGATATCTGAAATTTCTGAAAGATAGTTAGACGGACTGGAATTGTTGCATGATTTTCTAGGAAAACTGCATGACAAAGATTTCTGGTGTGAGTCGATAAAACCTCAGTCACAGGGAGCTGCAAATTATGTCAGAATTTCTGTAGCTAATGCTGCTATTACAGAAACGGAGTGGCGCATATTTCTGCTCCTTAATATTAATCACTGCCAATTTCCACGACCAGTGTCTAATTTACACCAACTTACAAGTTCCCTGTTCTCAGTGAGAGAGACAAAACAGTCATTAACAGAATGAGAATGACGCTTCACAGCGGACTATTTTTTTTTTTACTCTGGATGTATTAAATCAAATGCCGGACTAAAAGACGCAACGAACAGTTTTCTGGTTTTGGTTGTAATGGTGCTGAGAAATTCTCAACACTAGGCTTCGTAAATTTGCGATTGTTGATCTTTTTCATTTCGGTTAATCAAAATATCATTGGTCTGTGTAGGCGTAAGTTTTATTTGGCTACTTGTCCGTGTATCTCAACGTTTCATCAGTTTTACACAGCTTTCCTCCAAACTGATTTAATGTTCTGCAAACTGACGTGAACATTCTAACACTGACACGTGCTTCCAATGCAGTCTGTCTTTAAGCACGCCTGTAATCACTGCCCTTACGTCTTCAGTAGGCTGCAAATCATGAACTGCCTCCTTCTTCTTGCATCTGTCGACTTACGAATAGCGGAAATCTTGAAACCATCAATGTACTGACGTAAATACTTTGTGAAATGTATTCCGTACAACTTATATTGCTACTCAGCTTGTCAAAGAAATTAATAGCAAAACCAAAGAAAAAAGTGGTTTTATTTCACGACACTGTCAGTTGCTATTGTATAGCGCCAGTTGAAGATGAATTAAGTTTTGTTATAAATGTTTCGTGCAGTCGTAGTGACAGGCGGATACAGAAGTGTCACGTTTTCAACCACAAAACCCACAGAAATCGAACCACTTCTGATATGTGATGAAAATAATAACGAGACGGTATCCTTTCAGAGGGTTTAAGGTTTTTGTTTCCAGTGTCACCCCAAACAACGCCCCATATTCGAATCTTTCCTACTACCGTAAACGCCACACCACCATGAAATATATCACCATGCTGATTAAATCGTAAAACATTTAAAGAGATTACAAAAGCGTTAGTCCTATTAATTTTCCACTAACGTAAAATAATGCCTACTTTGGTCCACAAGTTATGTAACCATGCGATTTTAACTATAAGTGTAATACTCTATTATTCAAATTTGATGCAGGGAAGGCATTAAAGGTAATGAGCAATAAATTCGAAGGCAATTATTCTGTACTACGTTTCGATTTTTATCGATTAAGACCTTGAGAAAACATTAAAGAAAATTCAGAATTTTAAATCCGGAACTTTGTGTTTGCCGATCCCGGTGGCCGCGCAGCTTAAGGCGTTGTTCTCCGGCTGCTAGCTTGCTGAGATGGTGGATTCGAATCTCGCCGAGGGCATGACTGTCTCTGTCTTGTGAGTGTTGCGTGCTGTCAGGTAGAGGCCTCTGCGATGGGCCGATTCCTCGTCCAGAGGATTCCTATCGAATGTTTGTTTGTCACTGAGTGTGATCAGGTGCAACATAAAACTTCTACACCTACAATGAGTAGGTAGAGGAAGTCAGACTAAGAAAGAAAGCAAGAAAGAAAGAGAGAGAGAGAGAGAGAAAGAAAGAATTTTTTATCTTTTGAATACAATCCTCCTAAGATATTTTCGATATGCCACCTTGCTCTGTCCAAAATATTATCAAATATTTCGTTTTCATATTTGCAATCATCGAAATTTCTTTGGACTTTAATAACTTGGTCATATTCAGACTGCGCCATTTCTGGTAGCCGCGCGGTCTAAGGCGTGGGTCTGATGCCGCTCGCTTGCTGGGATTTCGGTTCAAATCCTGTGAGGACAATGGATGTCAGTCTTTTCTGAGCGTTGTGTATTGTCAGCGACGGGCCGATCACTCCTCCAGAGGATTCCTAACGAGTGTGGTGTGTCTAACAGAGTGTGGTCTCGAAACCTGGACAATGAGGAAGTCTTGGCTAATTAGGGATGTCGAACCATAAAAAATAGGCTTCAACCCGTAGACTTCTGGGTTTGGCTCCATACAGAGTTTTACAGTAACACAAACAGTTTGCAGCACCATGATGCCTTAGGATTGTCGGTACCAGCCAGCAACACTATATGATGTCTGTCTAATCCATGACAGTACACTCTAAAAACCCCACCTTAAAATTATGAAAACCTATATCGTGTTCCTATCCCACAGTCAGTTGTAAAAATATTATATGTTTCACACGGATTTCAGGTAGATAATATTATACTTTTTGTCACACACAATCTCAACCTTAATGCTGATATTTACAGAATACTCTCTCAGCTTTCTATTAACTAGTTTTTGGCAAAATTATTTACTATACGTAAAAAGTGGTTTTTATTTACAGTAGCTCCTCATATCGGGGCATTCGTAGTTCCTCTCAGTCTGTCAAGATAAATTACATTTTATACACCCGAGCTATTGCACCATGTACTAATCTTTCTACAAGCGTTTTCTTGTCTTTCTTAATTACGCGTTACCAAAATTCAAAGTCAGGCCGGTATTACCTGACTTCAGGGTCGCAGCTGATTGGCTAAAATGCGCCGCACCACAAACGTTAGTTACTCTGTTGGTCAGCCCGTAACCATTCTGTCGCGATCCCCGCACCCTTCCGCCTCGCGCCGACCAACCTGCGGCAAGGGTTGCTAAACGCAAGGCTTCAGGCAGGAATATGCAGAGTGAGCAGAGCGGACGTTGACTTGCTGACGCGAACCTTTTGTAAAAAATTTATATTAGTTTTAAATAAAACCCTTACATCTCAGGGAAGCCGTTCCCGGGGTCGAACCTGGAAGGGCGACTTCATTGTTTTAAGTTACCTCGTGATATTTGTATTTGTTGTTTTCCTGGTCTGAAATATTTATCAATCCCAATTGTAACATTATATACCCTAGAACTTATATTTTGGGTTTTATGAGATTTTATAAAGCCAATATTTTCAATTACAAATTATTGGTACCTTTCAATTGCAGACGAATTTGAAACACAGAAGTTTCTATACTCGGGAATGATTTACACATGAGATTTGTAGTGGGCTTATCTATTGGGGGGGGGGGTCACCTAAATTTTCGTAAGGAAATAAAAATTACATCAAATGTATATTGAGGAGATATAGTATTGAAGCCGTTCAAATATTCAAATTTTCGCTACTATTAAAAATGTAACAGTTTCCTATAGGATATATGTGCCTAACGTTTTTGGAAACTTGGACTTATTTCTTCATGCTTACAAATGAATGCTTGCTTCATAAAATCTGCTAGACGAAGTTATATATATATATATATATATATATATAGCTTAGGAGACGAAGGATATTTACTTAGCACATTCCATTGTGGCCGTAGGCCAATACATGTTTCTGTCATTTTTCTTCTTTACATTTTTCAGTCTTACTTGCAGTTTTACTATAATTCTGACTTCTAAAATTATGTGCAATATATACTGTTTTTGTTGTTGTGTAACTACACGTGTCCCATTTTATGCGGAGGTTCTCCTTAATTAGCTGTGATTTCATGAATTACGCCTTTGTATCATAGGAATTTCAGTTCCTGTACTTTGCACGTAATGGGTTTTGATTCATAGTGTTCATTTAACAGCGGATTGAAGAGGCCTTGTGTTGGTGTCACCCACCAGACCACAAGGCCTCAACAACAATCCTGAATCTTCATACAAGTTGACAAACTTGTTTGTAAAGATTACTGTCGTCTGGGAGGTGTCAGCGTTGAGCCCTCTGTGTGTGTACTGAGATTTCATAGAAATGTGCCGCCTTTATGATCAAGGTAGGTATTCCCACCCTGATGATGGAGGAAGCAGGTTTATATGAAAAGTGGTTAAAAATCTGTCAAACCATAGGTCGTATATGCCATGAGACAAGTTATCTTCACTATCACCCACGCAGATCCTCAGATCTTCGTCAAATGGCCGGCTCCCCGATCTGCCTGCAACTACCCTGACAGATCTGTACCGCGGGACTGCTTACGTCGATACGAAAGGTATTCAGTTACGAATGGTATTTCGGGCAATGACTTCAGTGAGGCTAGAAAGAGAAACAAACCATGACCTGCTACAACGCACATATGCACACTCAACCATTCAGTACGTCAGTGTAAACATGCGTCGACCGGCGCTGAGTGCCTGGCTTGTTCGTCTGTTACAGAGTCAGTATTCCATTCATATGAAACAGACTTATGAATTTACTCGAAAAAGTTACGAAACAGACTGTACTACACACGAGGTGAATCTCATACTGCAAGTATCAAGTGAGTTAGCACCTGCAACGAAGGCCGCAAATGATCTATTGAGTATGGTTGTAAGTGTGATTCATTTACTACCTTATATATGTGGAAAAAAATTAATCAATCTCTCCATTTCGAAGACAATAACATAGATGGCATTATAATGTTAAAATCAGTCTTAAATAAATAGGATTAGATGTTGTAGACAACATTTACTTGGCACAGGTTAGAAATAATGTACGGACAATTGTGAACACAACAGTACAATTCCGGGTTCCATAATATGCAGGAAAATTCTTTGCGGTTGAGGAAGTAGCCGTTGACTATTCCAGGACGACTCAGACCCATGTAATTACGTAATACTGATCTCTGTGTAAATTTATGTTATTGTCAGTTGCAACATGTTGTAGTTTTAAAATTAAAGCTGAAGGTGTAGAGTTTTTGTGTCTTTCTTATTTTGGTGTCTTTAACTACTTATTCTCATACGCACCTGCTAGACTGCATGAAATGTGAAATAGAAAGAGCACTGAGGCTCTTTGAGCTGACTCCTAGACAGTTTTTCGGGAGGTGCAGACTAAGACCACAATTACTTCAGTCAATACAGCAGTCTTCAGACAAGTAATAGCAGTGAGTATGTCTGAAATAAGCCGCAGCAATGCTGACCACTGGGACGATTGAAATAAGCCCCTATCGCCTAGTGCTATTTGTTATATTGTCTAATTATGTCTTTTCGCCAGACAGCTATATAAATTAAGTGAATTTTCTGCCAGTCCAACAAGACTTGGCGTTATAGTACAAAGTTTATAAATTTGTGGACAAGTACCCTACTTACCACGTGGCTGAAGTTGTAGTTATTTTTAATAGATTAATTTAGGAATTATATTTGTGTGAATATAAAAACAGGAAACTTTGTTTAAATCTTATAATAAGGCAATTAAGAGACATAAATGTGTAGCTATAAGAGTAAAGTTCCTCCGATTATTTCGTAATTTAGGATAAAAGTAATTTTCACAGAATCCAAAGACAAAATGAAATGTAAAGTCACCACGTAATTAGTTTTTAATTAGTTTTTATTAGTAATTAGAAACAATACAGTCTATAAGTAATGTAATGATTATACACAGTACGCTACGATACCATGTATTACTATGACGTGGTAGGGTATTCATCCAGCGATGTCACCTCAGGTGCCTTGTAAGTCTAAAGACCAGCATCTGTTTAGTCTCCTAGTGTCACGTACTTAGTGACCACTAATTCAGAATAAAATAATTGTTTGCCCAGTCAAGAAATTTCCTGTATTTTACTCAAAAGTAGTTTATTACCGCGCTCAGAACAAAGTATGCTCTCTTAATTCTGAGCCAGACGAATCCATTCCACACCCGTCCAATTGCCTTCAGATCTCTTTTAATACTATTCTTTCGTCTAACCCTGATTCTTCTAAGATGTCCCTTTCTATCAGATTGTACAGCCAAATTGAAAAACCATGTAATTACTATGTAAGAATACTGGATTTCTTTCCATAAAATTTAGTATTAACACATGAATTACGTTAGAAATAAGGTTCTAAGTTCCAGCGGGGCTGTCACTGAATTACGGTTAGACGTTTCTCAGAGTCAGTCTGAACCTTCTAAAAAACTTTTCTTACGATGCAGGAAATCGAGAAGTAGACACCCAGTCCTTAGCAAGTCAAACTTTCCTGTGTGAGCTGATGCGGCTTCTTGAACCCAATCGTAAGCAAAAGTACAACTTGTATTTCTTAGCGCTATCAGGCTGTATATATTTAGAGCAGCGCAGCATTTGCTTTATTTCGTTAAGCTTAGAACCAAGATCATAATTTCATAAAGATGATGATGATAATAATAATGCCGACAGGGTGCACTTGAAATTTAGATTTTCACACACTTAATATCGGCATTTTACTAAAAAAAAATAGGTTTATTATGAAACACCTGAAACTTAACGCTTCTTATTAAAGATGACAATTATTAACTGACAGCCTTCACCTTGTATGTACTGAGGAACGGAAAACACCTGCGTAGAACACTTAAACGTAGTAGAAACTTAGTTAAACGGAAGTACGTAAGAAATGAAAACCCTTTAAACAACAAAAATTAACCAACCAGCTAAATTAATATCAAAATTTTTAAGGTCGTGACGTTGTGTAGTTTGGTAGAGAGGTACAAAAGTTTGGGGTGTTGCCCTGAAGAGAGGCAGCAGTGTTTTCCAAAACTTTGGAACGTATCTACCAAACAACACGCTATCACATGCCTGAAGATCGTGATCTTAATGTTTCCTACAGTGATAAAATAAAATCTAACAGCTAACTGCCTGTCTGCATGATTACGGCGTATGGTGGCGGTGACGGTAAAAACATAGCTCCGTAGGGTTTACACCGACAGTAAGTAAAGTAATAGTGTCTACCATTCACCTTTAGTTCTTGTTTAAAACTCAAGTGTTCCACCTAACCAAGTAATTCCATGTTATTGATAAATAATTTCATCATTATTTTCACAAAAACTCGCAATTTGTCACCACTGTAAAAAGTTTCACATTTATCAAGTTCCCGTAAACTATTTCGCCACGATTCATCCAAGAACTGCCTCCCATATGGGGTATATTTCATATGCTTTAACTAAAGTATTTTACGTTTTGGGGGTTTCCAAAATGAGTGCTATAAATTTCGGCAATTTTATCATTCTTAGATTAATCATCCGATGCACTTATGTAATGAAAAATGGTGGGAAATTTTCCATAAATAGAAGTACTGGATTAAATTTAGAAGGATTCTCATTAAGCCCTTTTCCTTTGGATGATAAATTTTTACCTGGCGACTACCTGCATTACATAAATTCTTCAAGCCCGGATTGTCGCTCCGAGTGGCACAAGAACGACTTTCGGCTTTAAATGCTGGAAAAGCTTCATGACTTCTAGTCACACGTTTACATTGCAGCACATATTCCATACCCATGGATAAATAGAGTGTGTGCATTGTTATTTCTCTAAGCCTCTCACCCTAATAGACCTGGAATCAAGTGAAGGATTTTCTTGAAATGTTGTTTGAAAATCGCACCACTGCGTGGCAGTCTACCTCTTTAATATTAAGTGTCTGTTAAAAGTGGGGACCGCGTAGCACAGCGGTTAAGGAGCTGTGCTACAAACCGGTAGGTGGAATTTTCATTGACATAAAATCCTTCCGATCGCACTATGGCCCTGGTTCGACTCAGCCTCTAACAGAAATGAGTACCAGGAGCATTTCCTGGGGGTAAAGGCGGCCGGTGCGTAAGGCTGACAACCTACCACCATCCTGTGTCGTTGTCATGAAATCTAGGAACCTTAACTTTCTGGAACCCTCTGGGCCTGTCCAGGCCTGTAATGGGATTGCTTTACCTTTGCCTGTTATAAGTGACGCAAGACAACGGCCGTAAGGCCTGAAGTACTGTGACTGACAGCAGCGCTGCCACATTCTGTCTTGCTGTCTCATTTAGCTAGACTTACATTTGCTTAAAATTTAAGAAAAACGTTTATATTACAGTAATATTATTTACACGATGACGAATGTGTCACTGTTAGTTGTTAGCAGTACAGCTTTGTGGGCAGAAGGATATGGTGTGACACTATACTAACCATTTTACTATTAGACGCTGTGCAGGCTGTTATTCAAAACATCTTTAAATAAACCACGCATAAATTTATTAACTTAATTGACCATTAATAGATGAACGTGAAGCAGAAGTGGCATGGAACGGTTACGTTACGTGCTTCCATTTTTAATACAGAGTAGATTTATTTGTTGGATACATTCTGTGTCGTGTTTTTAAGTGTGAGTTCCACTGCTTGATATAAATAACGTCTAGGTGAACGTTTCATTAGCCGGAGTCTCCTATCTTTTATCTCGCAATTTGGTTGCGTAATGAACCATGGTCAGTTTCTAATGAAGGTATTACAAATTACTATACTTGTAATTTGATTCATCGATACAAGAGCAAAATTTAGATGACATAGGCCTACTGCTATATCGGAAGAGATGTAGGCAAGAACTGAATTAAACTGCAGTTATTACGATTACTAAAACCTTGAAAATAACAAAAGTAGATAGCAGTATAATAGATGTTTGTGCTACAGATAGGATGAAAATTGTACTGATATATGCTTTCAATTTTTACCGCTAAATTTAAAGAATTTTGTCTGAGGTCGTGTGGGTGTAAAGGGTTCTAAAAGAGCACATTGCCAACACGTGTCACTGTGAAAGTACGCAGCATTTAAAGTAACGGAAACAACATGGACACATTTGTTTTTATGATTGCTAACGGAGAAAGCTGTGGTTGCTGCAGGCGGCTGGATGTGCGCACTGTCTATAAAGGTGGCAATTGTACTTAATCTATAATAAATTCCAAGTTAGGAATTACATTATTTTCTTTAAACCGGTACTGTGCTTCCTTTTATATATATATATATATATATATATATATATATATATATATATATATAATTTTTTT
>Ga0123352_10006624_pt1 | contig 17754 bp, 13 predicted proteins | sample TergutLab28metaG_FD_89700 | JGI IMG/M metagenome (GOLD analysis project Ga0123352, IMG submission 89700) | Labiotermes labralis P1 segment gut microbial communities from Petit-Saut dam, French Guiana - Lab288 P1 | ecosystem: Host-associated > Arthropoda: Insects > Digestive system > Gut ... | reverse complement strand
TATCATTACGGTATCTTTATAGTATCTTCTGTACAGTATATCATTACGGTATCTTTATAGTATCTTCTATAGAGTATATCATTACGGTATCTTTATAGTGTCTTCTGTACAGTATATCATTACAGTATCTTTATAGTATCTTCTGTACAGTATATCATTACGGTATCTTTATAGTGTCTTCTGTACAGTATATCATTACGGTATCTTTATAGTGTCTTCTTTACAGTATATCATTACGGTATCTTTATAGTATCTACTGTACAGTATATCATTACGGTATCTTTATAGTGTCTTCTGTACAGTATATCATTACGGTATCTTTATAGTGTCTTCTGTACAGTATATCATTATGGTATCTTTATAGTGTCTTCTGTACAGTATATCATTACGGTATCTTTATAGTGTCTTCTGTACAGTGTATCATTACGGTATCTTTATAGTGTCTTCTGTACAGTATATCATTACGGTATCTTTAAAGTGTCTTCTGTACAGTATATCATTACGGTATCTTCTCTTACTACTCTACATATAATTGCTGTTTTAAGCTTTTCTGCTGCACGTTAGTATTATTTTACATTCGCTTCTAGCACTTCAGCCAAATGTGGAATGATAATACAGAAGCTAGTGGTAAAGGACAAACTAGCAAACAAAGTGCCGCCACATTTTCTACAGTTAAGTCTGTATGAATGGTATACATATAATTTATCACAGTACTGTACATCCTGAAATTTAAAGCTTACAAGCAACTGAAGATGGAGAAAATGAACAAAAATTACCTTCTCTTTTGTTTCTCCTTTATCTATCAGATCATTCCAACTTGTACACTCATGTGTTTCTTGAGATGAAACATCATTAACATTCCTTTCATTGTTTTCAGTATCCTTCTCATTAGGGTCTTCACTTACAAATATGGTTAATTTTTCACCTTCAATAATTTTTTCAATTTTTTCCCCATCAACAGTTGCATCTTCGTCATCATCTTCAATAGCAACTTCCAAAACTTCATTTTCAACAATAACTTCAGGCTCTTCCTCATCTTCAACACAGCCATCTGATGCTTTATTTAATTTAGCAATATCTGACTTTGGTGTCATATCAAAATCTGACGGGCTACTGTAAATAGCAAACTGCATGCGAACAAGAAGTTCTGCAATGTTTATATTGCCAGGTCCACGCAAAGAAATCTGGAATAGAAACAAAATTCTTTAATAACAGGACCAGAATCTGCTAACAAAGCACTGAAGCCAGTGAAGTATATACATTGCCACCAAGATACTGTATACAAGAAGAAGTCCACACAACACTGACTAGGCTTGTCAAGCCATAAAAAGATGCTACAAATTCCCAAGTCTCATTTTTCATTGGACTGCTATCCACACAACGTGATCACCCACTTCCTAGCCAGGACACATAACAAAACAGAAAGATAAATCTACAGGATATTTGGCCGCATGTGAAGCTCACTCTATTAATACCGTTAAGCCTTTTGTGCCTGCATGATGTGTTATGATGCCACCAGCATATTTATGTCACATTCTTCATGACAACAGGAAACATAAAACCACCCACAGCAATTATCTTTAATTAAACAAAACTGATATCGTAAGTTCCTACAGTAACCTGCTAGACAGAAATCCTGCATTTATATAATTTATGAACTGGTGGTTATGACTGTTTGGCAACCTGTTACTTCTTACTAGATATGAAGAAAGCTTGATGAAGTCATTTAGGCTATGTACAAGATGAAAGGTGACAAAGAGGCAACCAGTGACACTACTTTCTGCACTAATAGTTAACTTACCATTAGAGGTTGGCCTTCTTTGGGTTCCTGCTTCACAGTGACCTGACACTGCTTTTCTACGATCGTTGTATGGATGAAGTCCAATGTTGTCACAGGCCACTTGCCATCCTCTGAAGCCTGTAATTGACAATGACTTGACTGACACATAATTGTAGCATAACAAACTGTGGAACGCCTGTCATCAGTACCTAACTTTCACCAAATACAATCAGGTTTCTGTACCCACTGTGTCACCCTGATGTACTCTTATCCATTGAATCAATTACTACATGGCATCATAAGCCAAAACAAAACCTCCAAAGATCTATGCGAACAACCATGAGGACTAACAATAATATTAAACTTAATACAGGTTTACACATGGACACAGCTCAGAATGCGTTAAGAGTTTCAAGTTTCACACCATTCAACCTTTCTGGAAGCATGTCAAGTATTGACCATAAAAAGCAAAACAGCTGTTTAGAGCCACTAATGGCCAGCATGTTGCTTTAACACATATCCTATTTACACACTTGAACTCAGAAAATCAGGCATTACTTTTTATGAATGCATAATGAGGAAACAATGGTGCCTGTTTGTCCATTAATATTTATCACTGAAATAACTACAAAATATATTTTGATAAATTATGCTATTTTACATGAATTTAATTAACTAATATCAGTATCCCCACACACAAAGTGGCAAACTTTGCAATGGTAAAAAACACTGAGGCCAATCAAAAGTAAAAAAATATTACGCATCACAGTTGTAAAATGTGTGTACTCCAGTGGAGTACACACATTTATTGTCCCACCCACCATGTACTCCAGTGGAGTACATGGTGGGTGGGACAATACTGAGTTCCGCATATGCCATAATATTGTGTACATAAGGCAAACAAAGACATACACCATATAAACCAAAAAATTATGGACAATGAACTGAGACAAGCAGCTGATATGTTGCTGTTTACACTCTGGACAGTACACATGTCCTTATCTGCTGTCATATCCTACTAATCTGCTTGCCACAGACTTGTGACACTTGATAGCACCATTCTGTTTTTACCTTTCCACCAATATTTTCTGTAGTGATACACATGCCCCAGTGCATCCATTTCCAATTCAATATATAACAAACAAAAAACAAACAGTTTCCTTGTTATATCATCACATGTTAGTCAATATATTTTTCTACTTACCGGTTTAACTCCATCTAACACGCACTTGTAACACTGAACTGGAATATGGCCCATATACACATTTTTACGCATTTCTGTCGCTTTGCATTCTTCTACATTACCATAGTCAACAAATACAACTTTAACTGTTCGGTCATCATTTACCTGCAAACACACAACAAAAAAGCTGTCTAGGAAAGAAAAACCTTTGAGAAATGAAGGCTGGCACAATCTTGCATGCCCCACACAGGAAAAGCAAAATTCCTCCTTTAAACGAACAGCTTAATAATTAGACAAATTTCAGTGAACTCCCAATGCCCCTTCTCCATCAAGAAACAGAGCCTGTTCCTGTCTATCTAATTTCACAGAGCACAGTCCTACACAAAAAGCTGATAGTCACTGGGCTGATGAAGATATTATCTATGTTTTTTGTACCATGCAGTTCACAAACCCCTGACACCTCTTCAGACACTATTTCTTTAAAATTCACTTTAGTATTATCCTTTCATGTATGCCTAGTTCCTGAAGTAGAATACTTCCTTCAGATTTCTTATGTTGACATTTTGTATGCATTTCTCATCCCTTCCAAGGGTGCTAAATGTAGTGTCTGACATCAAACTCAAATCTTTACCTAACTTATTTCTACCATATTTTCTCAGTTCCACAATAACAAATTATTTAACGTAATACTAACCCCGACCACCTTTCCACGATACCATCTCTTATCTGAGTGATACTGTGCAATACACAGCTGGCCAACAAACCAATAGAGATCATGAGGTTTGGGCTGAGAGTTTTGGAAGCGTGAGAGTAAAGCATTGCCAATAACTGTAAGTGTGTCAGCACCTGGAATAGAGAGCAATCAGATGTTGTACACTGCTAATGTGATACATATATATTACAATTGTTAGACTCAGATATATCACCAGACATAAAGAATTTGGACTATGAAAGCTGGAAGTGTTTAAATCTAGGCCAGTGGTGGGGAGACACATAAACCATGCCCTCCACCTATCATACTACAAAATTACATGCCCTTATACCACTCCACATACACAAATTTCAACCTCTGTTATCAATCTTAGTTATGACAAACTCAGTGAGCAAGGTTCAGACATACTGTGTTAAAGAATAATGGCTCATAATTTAGTAAATATTCTGTGGACTAATACTGTGTATAAATGACTTTATTTGAACATTTTCTTGATTGCTAACAACTAAGTTCATTAATGAAAGTAAAGGCCTAAACTGGCATGTGACTAGTAATATCTCCAATTTCTGAAACAGACTTACATACGAAGCTCTGGTTCGTGCACCAGCCACAATTTTGACATTTTTTTCCTGTATAGTGAATATATCCCCACAGTTGAAAGGGTTACCCCCAAAATTAATAACTATTTCATAACAGAATGAAAGTATGTGAAATAAATTGAATGAAATTGGTAACATTACTGATATGGACGATAAAAATAACAGCACAATATGCTCCATTTAACTCAGGAATAATTTGTTCCTTATGGTTCTCCCAATTTAGGTGTTTACTAATTTGTAAACAAGAAATTTTGTATTTGCAGTTTTCTTTACAACCAATATGTAAAGCAGAATGTGGTGCACTATTTGTTATAAATCTTTTTATATCGATTTTATACAGATTTAGGCCTAACTTACTAGCAGAAAACCATTTAATCATATGACAGAGAACTAAGTTTGACATGGAACAGAAATCCCCAAAATTTCTGTTTGAAATAATGACATTAGTTGTATAATATAAACCAACAAAATGCACCTTTGTTACACTACTATTTTAATATTTTACAAGGTCTTCTACATGTTTCGAACCCAAGGGTTTATCTTCAGGAAGACAGTTGTATGTACAGGTATGGTATAATATCTTTACTGTTGCACCGTGCATTTCGTAGTCATTTAATCAGCACACCAACCAATGCACATACATAAAATTTTTTACATTAAAACATTTAAAATCGCCCCAACGTGTTTCTATCCTAAGATCATCTTCAGGGAGCCACACTGTTCCTCGCTAAAGTCACATTTTTAAAAAAAACTCGCTGATTAATTTCCTTATATTAGCTTGGTGCTGTGGCAGCATGTCTTGTTGTGTAAGTTGTATGCTGCTGAAAGCGGCACAGCACCGAGTTAATATGAGGAAATTAATCAGCGAGTGTTTTTTTAAAAAATGTGACTTTAGCAAGGAACAGTGTAGCTGCCTGAAGATGACCTTAGGATCGAAACACGTTGGAGCGATTTTAAATGTTTTAATGTAAAAAATTTTATGTATGTGCATTGGTTGGTGTGCTGATTAAATGATGGTTTAATATGTTTACATACCATACCTGTACATACAACTGTCTTCCTGAAGACAAACTCTTGGGTTCAAAACACGCAGGAGACACTGTAAAAAATAAATTAAAATATAAGTTTAACGAAGGTGGTTTATATCATTCGATTACATTACAATGCACGGTGCAAAAAACATAAACTATATTAGTGTCATCAGCAAATAATATTGGATCTGATACAGAATTTACTCTGAGGGGAAGTCATTTATATACATTATGCACAACAGAGGCCCTAGAATTGATGCTTAGGGAAATCCATATTTCAATGTACACCAGCTGGAGAAAAAATCTTGAGTTGCAATAGGTGATTTTATTTAAATTTTCTGTCTTCTATTGGTTAAATACAGCCTAATGTGCAGATACTGCTTGATTAACACAGAAATGCAAATTAGCTTGTAAAATTCTATGATTTAAGCAGTTAAAAGCATTTGCTAAATCAAAGAAAATGCCTCCAACAAGCACTTTTTGGTCAACAGATTTAAATACACTATCTGTTAGTCTGAAGGCAGCATTTGCAGTTGATATCTGTCTCCTTAAACCATGCTCTTCTGTGACCAGTATGTTGTTAGTTTGCAGATAATGGCTTAATCTACTGTGCATGGCTTTCTCAAATACCTTAATAAAAAAAAAAAAACACCCCAGAATAATGAAATAACAACTATAACTTGTCATACTAGTTTTGTCTTTCTTGAATATAGGTTTAACTACCACAATTTTATGATGGTCAGGAAACAGACCTGTTTATAGTGAGTGATTATAAATGCAACTTAATGGGTAACTTGATGTGCTATATGCAAACGCTTTTAAGATGTTATTTCCCTGGAAGGGATGACAGTCTGTAAGTTAACAAAAAGATAATACGTTTTCCCATATCAAACTGCATACAGATCCAGCAGAGGGTTACTGTCATACAAATAAAAAAATCAAATGCTCCCTGTGTTCAGACACAATAATATTGTATTTACTCAAATGCCAGATGAGGTTTCTTCCTTAAGTTTGGTGTTCAAAAGTGTGAGGTTGTCCTAAACTCGCACATGAAGCGTTGAACCAGAAAGTGCCAAACCACACAACTCTGAATCAGACCATACAGGCCAAACCTTGGCCTGCAGCACCAAATTATCATTTGTAACAAGAGTAGGAATAACATTAACTGACAAAATCTTTTTTTTTGACAGTGTCTAATTTTTTTAAAGAAGCATGATGTTTCAGAAGCTGGCTTTATTTCCATCTATCAAGCAAAGAAGTACCTAACCTGGCTGGCCCCTTAGATCCAGCTATTTCATCACTGGGCTCAGCACAAACAATAAACTTCTTAAGATATGCACCTCACAACAGTCCTAGTCCTAGGGTAGTAACATGAAAATGGCTATCGAAAAATTAAAAATTACCTACAAGACCCAGCATAAAACCTGGACCAATCCACAAATTAAAAACTATAAGAGCAATGATGAACTCAGACTGATCAGACCATAGACACAACACAAAAATCTGGAACACACGCATTTAAAATTAATACCACTAACACCATCTGTGGAAAAAATTATGAATCTTTATCACTGGTTCAAGTAAGTTTATAAACCAAGAAATATAAATGTATTATTCTTAGTTCACTAAGTTCTTAATCAATGTGGATCGTAACAGCATGGCAGCACATCTTATTAGAAGTAACTGTGATGGGTTTCAAGAAGTGCTGTATATCCAATTCAATGGATGAGACTGGTGACATTTTGTGGAATGGCAGCAGTGAAGAGGATGGGAATGTTAGTAGTGATTGCGAGGAAGATGAAGGCACCGACTGTGAAGATGGAGACAGAATCTGACATGCTTTGTGCATTAACTGTATGAAATTAACAGTAAAATATTTTTCTTAGCAGATGTTTTAGTTTTTGGGGGTCATCTTAAATTAGAGTCCTCTTGCATTCATGTAAATAAGGTATAACAATTTTGAGTCTGAATAACATTCATGTTCATCTTCATGCATTTCCAAGCTCTTCATCAAGGCCAAGTGTCAGTGACCTGTATCAAGATTATATTTTTCAGAAATGTTGCTTGAAAAATGAAAAGACACTCAGAAATAACACACTTAGAGGGAAGACTGTGTCACAGTCCAGGTGGTAGGGCCATGGCACCTTACTGCTGAAATGTCAAAACCAGGTTATATCCCAGGTCATGTAGATGGCATCTGTTGTGGACAAAGAGCACTGCATCAGTATTTCTCAGAGTACTGTGTTGTTCCCTTGTCAGTATCATTCCACTCATGCTCCAAATTCATTCACTCATTCATTTATTCATGCATGTATCTATCATCAGTGCAGTATGATCTTAGCAACTGATGGCATCATTGAATCACACACTTAAAAAGAATCTTGAGGTAAACTGGGAGTTTATGAATGTTTAATGTTCACTGTGTGAGATATCTTCATATCTTTTCTTTGAGCAGTATATTCTTTTGTTAAAACATAAATATAACATCACTCATTCAGTTTTTTTTTCCAGATTCACACTTTCACGACAGTCAAAAACATCTGTGATGGGAGGGAAATAGTGTTGTATGCCTGCTAGAAAGGTCAAGAAAGCTACATATGCCGATGTGCAACATGAATTAGATATTTTAAATAAATGGTTGTAATAAGAATACCCAAAATTTTGAAATTATACATAACAAGCAAGAATGCACAAAGAAATATACAAATGAAAACTGCTTACCCAGTTTAGTATTAATAGTTAACTAAAAGAATACAATATGACATATACAGAGGTATCAAGAAGCTTCTCATACCTCAGTCCATTCTGTAACAGGAACAATTTCAAAAGAATCGAACAAGAACGTTACAGTATGGAGAGAGGGTTCTGTATCTAGTGCAGGGGTCTGTTGAAATTCGGCATGTAAACAAAAAAATAACTTTTATCAGTCTACAGAGGAAATTATTTGACCAAAATAAATGTCCACAATCAAATACGACATGTTACTGTGTACCCTTTACACTGCTCTCAACTTACTCTTCGCAGTGTCATAAAGATAAACAATGCAGTCATCATCCACATATGTAGGTGTAGCTAGGAATTTATTCTGCCTGATTGGTTCTGGTGGAAGCCAGTCAGAGAGTGCAGGCGGCAAACGCTCTTCTCCCTGCTCTCTCTCAGCCTCACTGTCAACATCACTAACACTGCTACCACAGTCCACATCTGGGCCATCATCACTGCTTTCAGTCTTATGACCTTCCTCATTCTGTAGACAACATATTCAGCATTATGGCAGTTTAAGTTCTCACTGCATGAAATAGGAGCAATAATGTTTTCTGGGGTGTGATGCTGAGTAGTCTGATAGAAACTACATTGAAACAACAAGTCATACACAACTACATTTCTACTAATTTCAGAATTTAGTATTCATTACGACACATTTCTGCATAACTGGCCATCTACAGGTAATACACAATATATATATATATATATATATATATATATATATATGGGAGGATATTAGCAACAAAACGTTCTATAAAAAAGAGATGTCTTTCTTACATAAAGCATAATACACATAATATATAAGAGTTTATGATATGCTTAGTTGGGACTGATGGGTTATTGCAATGCAGTTTACATGTTATTACAAAGGGATATTGGGAATAAAGGTTTGTCTGACAGATATTACTGATTTTTCAGAAAAGTATGCTGCTTCCATCTTCAGGGTATAAGATGGAGGACAGTATTTCTTAATGTGAAAGAACATACAAAATCTAACGTACCAGTGCTGATTAGAAATAGTTCACAGTACCTGGGCAGATAACAACAACCAGTGTGAAATACTATTCTCATCTGCACCCTGACTTTGTTCTTCGAGCTCCCTAAGTACCTGCAGTGAAGGAATACTTTGGACTTCAGATTCCCTAAAATTCAAAGTGAGATCCTGTTAGCAACGTAATGTCTTATAAGCAGCACTATACTTGCTACACTTAAGTAAATCCTGCAGGGAGGCCAACGACCTCCTCCATCAAACATCACGAATGGGTAAAAAATGTCTGCTTCACTATTTTTTTTAATTTTAATATCTGTACTGTACCTCTTTTATTATTCTGTACTGTGACTAACAATGCACAATTATTTCACAAATTATCACCCCTACATGTTTCAACAGCATTGTGTCATCCCCAGGGAGCTTGTAATCAATACCTTGCCAAGTTACACAAATATTTCAAATGCAGCTGCTGGTAATACAATTTATAATTTAGATGTTTCACATAGGTTTTATGCAATAGTCGTTGAAATTTCAATATTATAAAATATTTAAAACATTAAAAAATTGTCCTATTTACAATAAAATTGGCTAAAATCATTTTGTTGCTACAGTTCTCATGAAGTCAGTCTGTGTGGTGGCTGTAAATACAATGTGAATGTTGATTCTACCATTGTGCTGGCCTGATATGTAATTTGTGAAATAAGTGTGCACTGTTGGTCATAGTATAAAATAAAATAAAAAAATTAAAATTAAAAAAAAAACCGCACTGTCACTGCAGTTACAAATAAAACAAAAACTTGGCACAAAATTCAAAGTAAAAACATAAATATTGCTAACAGCATTTCCTCCAAACCTCAATCAATATAAACATAAAGGTCAAATATGTCAGGAATGTCCAACAAACAGGCAGAAAACAGATTTAACATATAATCAATGCAACAATTTCTCCCACCAAAATGGCAGCAGGGACCACAGCAATACTCACAGTAACCTGTCATCATAGCAGGGATGAAAAACAAAGACATTTCTTAGATATTACAATATGCATCAAAGGCCACATTAGACTTTAAAAAATGGATAGGATTACAACAGCAGTCTGACATTCTTTGTCAGTGTAGCCTAGCACAAGGAAAACCAATAGCTTCATCCTAAAACAACACAATGCCACAGAACTGTTAAAATCTGTTTGGTTTTACATTAACTCCACTGTCTCTGTCAATTGTCTAAATAACTGAATTGCCCACTTGCACATCTTTGTCTCTCACATAATTTACAAATATGCTACAGATGTTGCAGCAGGCATTCAGTGTGCACACATTCCTTGACATTTCCCATCTTATAATTGTTTCTACACACCAGCAGCCACTCTGCTACATCATAGGAACAATGTAAAAGTAACATCACCACCTGACAGGTAAGGCAAGGCCTTGTTCCACCAATTTCTTGTTCAGAGTGTGCCATTCTTCCTGAGTTGGTTCAAAGGGCCCAACTAGCTTCGTTTCCTTCACCCATAACTCCACAGGCAGTGACCAATTCTCTATTTCACCCTGTAACATGTCACAATATGGCACTCTCTTAATAATTAACTGAACCCACTATATGCTAGAAGTAACGAACTTCAGTTGTATTAAATTAATTGGAGAAATGTGCTCTTCTGGGTTATTACACAGTGAGTGGTAATTTCTTACTGACATTTCAGAACAATGGATCGGTTCCATCTTCAAGGATTCTTGACAGTGAAATCATCTTGAAACAAGAGTGGTTGACGATTATAATTTTAGTAACAAAAACCACCGTAACTTCTCAGTTACAAAGCATGTTCCACCACATACTGCTTTGTGCGGTTATTGAATGGGAACTGAAAACGTCTCTGTGATTGTACTGCGTGTTGTTGAAGTTACTGTTCAAACATATATACAGCGAAAGAAACTGAATATAAAACTTGAAATAATACATCTTTGTGAAGTCAGTGATTCATCAAAGCAGTGAAACAGAAACAATGTTCAAGTTCACTGTTTTGAGCAACAAAGGCTACATATGATCAACTGGATTTGGAATCCAGAGTCTCTGAGTAGCATTGCAGAGATTAGCTGCAATATTCGTACATGAAGGCAAAAGCAGAGCACTTGCTGGCATACTGAAAGTTTGAGGACACTTAACATTCTTAACCAGACTGCAAGGTTAGGTTATGTTACAAATTGATAACCTGTCAAAACACAGAACTAACAACATGTGTATTGAGGCAAGAGAGTCATGCTGTCTGATGATACGATCACTGCTGAAATCTTGTGGATGAGACAGACACTTAAACTTCATCAGCTGAACTGGACATCCAAGTAAGATTAAAAGTAATGTAACTGGCCAGGGTCCATAGTTCAAAGCTCAGACTAGGTAACCAAGAAGGTGAGGAGATAAACTGGTTGTTGAGCATTGGTTAGTTTATACATTGAAAGGGAAGAGGTAAAGTTTGTTTGGTGTGCACACGTGCACTTGCCAGGCTATATGGATGAGACTGCTGAGTTGCCCCTCCCACATATGACTTGATTCTCTGTTTGCGATGTCAGCTATGGGCAAAGTGTTCTTTACTCTTCAAGTGAAGAGGATGGGGATGTTAGGAGTGAGTGCGAGGAAGATGAAAACACAGACTACGAAGATGGAGAGAGCACCACTGATTGGTAAAGCGAGACAGAATCTGACATGTTTTGTTTATTAAGTGTATGAAATTAAAAGGAGAAAATTCTACCTAGTAGATGTCAAAAAAAGATTTTTCCATTTCACTGTATTCCTACTCTTGTTACACATGATGATTTGGCGATGCAGGCCAAGGTTCGGCCCTGTATGGTCCAGTTCCGTGCTTCACACATGAATTTAAGACCACCTCACTTATTTAAGCACCAAATTTAAGAAAAAAACATTGTCTTGCACTGCAGTAAATATGGTACATAACATACACAAAGCATGCAGAATATATAGACTTATTACTACATAAATTCTATAAATAGTGCATACACAGTACTATGAATTATGAATCATTCTTACACATTAAAAAAATTCATCAACAGAGTAAAAAAAAAAGCGTGTTCTTAATCTCACTCTAATTTGTGTCTTTTCAATCCACAGATTTGTGAGATTAAGTTGTATACTGTTGAAAATTCTTACACCAGAAATACAATCTACTTTTCTGAAAACAAGAATGAACAGCTGAATAATGGAGTTCACTGTACAGCATTTTGCACATGAAACAGCAATTTCTTGTAACCCAACAATACACAACTTTACAGGAGCTAAGAGAAAAATTGACAGATCCTTAATAGACCAACACTTCAGCATAATGTTTTTATGAAAATATACGAACAAGATTTTGTGTGTGTGTGTGTGTGTGTGTGTGTGTGGACACAACATTTTGAAAGAAGATGTGTTTATAACCCAATTGTCTAGTAATGCAGGCATCTGAGTTTGATGAATTGTGTGGTTTATGATAAATTGCTGTTTCATTATTGATTTGGTACATTTAAATGCCAGAGCTGACTTCACCAGAAGGGCCACAAAGACGCTTATGCTGGGAAGGAATCTAGTGCAATTCAATGACTGTCTGGAAGGTATACGCAAAATTGATGACAGAGACCAGCCAACTTCAACTACACACTTGTCCAAAGAAGGCAGAAGAAGAATTAACACTAACATCAACTTGCTCTGCAACTGTATTTCACATGAGGCAGAAGAACTGCCTCAAAATATACAATTTTTCAAAAGGAAATGTATGATTCACATACCTTTTTAGTGATGAAGAGGTGTGGATATTTGGCAGTTTGTTCATTGAAGTATTCACATGCCAAACTTGGCCACTCAGTTTTATCCCCTGCTGCTCGTACTCCTGCCAAGTGACATTTAACTGCACCATCACGTGTGCCCATAAATTTTGGATCAAGAAGCTGCAAGTTATGTAATGGAACTATTTCCACTTCAGCAATATCCTTTAAGAAGACCTGTAAAAATTGAATACAACATTTTGAACCATTCAAAGCGGGACAAACAAGTAATGCTAATATATGCATAATTCTATTGAATTCTGATGATGGCATATTACACTTGGAATCATTCATTACGTGGACTATTTGCATTGTTGCATGTTTAACAGAAAAACTATAACAAAGTCTTAGTGGACTGCTGTCCCTGACATTTCACAATTAATTCCCATTTTAAACACACAATGATGGACAAATTCCAAATAGTGGATGATTCCAAACACAAAAAAGCATGTGAACTGTAATGTGTCCACCTTGTTACCACCAAGTTTTCATATTTAATTCAGGTCCAATCTTATGAGCACAAAATTGACATTAAAAACAACAACCACTTTTTTTTTATAACAGAGAAATGCCTTCTAAATAGAACAGGTTATATAGTGATGAATATGAAAAGAAACGGAAGGAAGGTGTGAATTATCTTCCAGCATAACTTGGCATATGACTGGAGGCAACAATAAAAACCACAGACACATCAGCCAGGGTAGGGGTATGGAGGCTGTGTGATGTTTAGAGCCATGAATACAAACAGGCCAGTATTGCTATATGAAAAAAAAATGTTACCACCCTCGCTTTTACTTGGTACAGAGGTGTGACAAAGGCAATACCTGTATAGCACTGCATGCAGCTAGTTTCATTCAGTCTGTTACCAAAATTAAGAAATAGACATGTTACTGGTTATAGTTTGATGTGCATCATAAACGTATCACATTTACCTGAATGTAATATGTGTCAGCATGTAAGACTGTTCCCCTTCATTTTCATGAAAATATGTGCACAAAAAATGTTCAACATTGTGCATGGTTATAAGGAACTTGACCACCAATCCTTCAATTATGAAAAAAATTCTCATCTTATACTGAGGTAAATAAAGTGCATTTGTACTTGTTACTGGTCACCACTATCTGGTTGGCAAACAACTTTGTACACTGTATAAACAACATGTAACAATCATTTCACAACAAAATATGTTGCACTGTTCTGATGTCATTTCTAAGTGGTGTAGCAAATCAATAACTGTACACTCCAACAGGATAACTTGGAAGGCCGGTTGGGGGGGGGGGTAAGAAAACAGTTGTCTTGTCTGTGCCACGAAGGCATTTACCAGGAGTAGAGGTATAGCTCCACTCATTCTTAACTTAGACAGCAGATAGATGAAGGTGAGCAGTCAACTGCATGCCCTGCCTATTTTACTCCTGGGAAAGAACCCTGTTACCCATTGAAAAGGAGGTTGGGTGGCCCCCAGAACTGAACTGGACAATTTTGGAGAAGATAAAATAGCTTGCCTCTCTCAGGACTTGAACCCTGAACCATCCATGTCATAGCACAGTCACTATACTGATTATGCTATCCCAGCTCCCAATAGGAAAACCCGAACTGGTGTGAATACTATTTACCTTTGCCTTATTGTCAGGTAGGAGCTCGACAATGATAGCCCTGTACCACTGTTTGTGTTGCGCACTAAACGCACAGCACTTGTTGTTCACCTCCCAGGTGTCTGTATAAGAGACGGAGGTCGCATAGTACTCCTGAAGCTCAGACATTAAGCTGAGAAGCAAAACAGAAAGCAGGAATGCAATTATGAAATTCTTGACACTAACGCTGTAACACACTTGGAGCTACAGCTAAATATTTTACATTCTGTAATTCAACTTTAAGGCACCAAGCAACACACACAACTTCTCCTGCCTTCACAGTGATGTAATGCTTCTTGTTGCTACGAATCATATTTGCTTGAACTTGAATGGAGTGTCAGAACAGTTGTTCTTCATCAGGAAGATGTAACTACACAAAAATATGTTAGAAAAGTTCTACTTGATCAGGGAACTGAAATCACCTAATAAAATGCCAGAAGAGTTCTACTTGATGAAGAAGATGGAACTGGCTACTGAACTGTTAGACCAGTTATACTTGACTGGGAAAATGTAACTATCCAATTCCAATGTCACATACATAACTGTAACATATGATAGAGATAGGCCTCCAATAAAATTTATATTTCAGTTTATGCTTAACATTTTAACTGATCCCAAGATATACTGTAAATAACCAATATGCATGAGTCATATATTCAAACAATTAAAACTTTGTACTGTGAGGTCCTACATTTCATAAGATTTCCATCACCTGACACCGTATACGTATCTTACATTTTCACACGAAGGTCATACACAAATGTGATCACAGTATTCTTCACTTAGACACCCCAAATGCATGTTTAGAAGGGTACATTACAATTTGTTCTGTTTCCCATACAGTTAAACTCTTGTGATCAAAAATACTTTCCTCAGCACTTTATTTAAAAACAAATGTGATTTCTTCTCATATGAAGGAACCATTATTGACAAAATAATGAGCAAAAATCAATTTCATACATTTTAATTATTAATACTTTGCAAAAAGGATGAAGACATCATCCCAAAAATAAAAATATGGCAGCCATTGTCTTTGGAGTCTGGTTGGAAGGCAGTATTAAGGAACCATTAGCGCTAGGAATATGATATTTTCTATGTAGCTTGAGCATATGCATATCTGCACAGTTCACCCACAAGGAAGTTAACACATAACAGGGACAACTATCTTTGTTCTGACAACTTCAGAAAATCCCAACAGCAACTGTATCTCCCCACCCTCAACCCCACACCATCCGAACTGACCAGAGCCAGCAGTTCCCTTCAACATACAAATACTATACTACCACTATGGCTTTCAGATCCACTCATCAACTACTTAGCAAGTGGAGAGAGCTTTATGGTTCTCATCACGCCACATTTTAGCCTCTTTTACTTCCTGAAAATGAAAAATATTTGGCTTATAACATCACCACACTGTGTGTGTTTGTGTGTGTGTCCATCCATTTCAATTTCTGACCCAGCTGCCTGATTTTCAAGAAGCTTGGTATGTAGGTTATGGCACTGAAGGAGTTACTCAGTGCCATATTCTTAATTCCTACAGTCGCTTGAAACAATATGGTGCAAGAGTAAAACTTCAACCTGTGATATTTGTGCTAATGACCTTCAGGTCCTGAAATGATAAACAGTACTAAACTCTACAAAAGAATGCACCTTGTGTATGGAACAATTTTTGTAAAAGGTAAAGAAATCCCATTACAGGCCTGGACAGGCCCTGAGGGTTCCAGGAGGTTGAGGTTCCCAGATTTCAAGACAATCGGGACATGATGGTGATAAGGTTGTCAGCCCTACGCACCGGCCGTGTTTACCTTCGGGAAATATTCCTGGTACTCATTTCTGTTAGAGGCTGAGTCAACCCCAGGGCCATAATGCGACCAGAAGGATTATGTCAATGAAAAATTCCAATGATATCATCGGGAACTGAACCCGCGACCTTGCGGGTTGTAGTGCAGTGACAATTTCTGTAGAATACAAAATAAAAGAGCAGCAGCCATGTGAAAATTTCCTTTAGCATTCAGTTTCATGGCCATAACTACTAAACCATGAAGTATGAAATGTAAAATTTGGTACAGAGCTAGACCATAAACGTACCTATGCACTGTGCACGCAACACTGCTTGTAGGTTCAATAAAAAATTACAAACTTGACAAAAGTGCAGAACTTTGAAGTTAAAACCAATAAATTTAGCACACACATACTCTGTATGCAAGTAATAACTCAAAACTGAAGTAAAACAGCAACAGCAATACTCATGGATAGGTAGGATTAGACAGCTGCATACCATGAGAGTATGTTTCGTGAGTTCTACACAGAATTTCTTGTTATTTTTGATCAGACACAAATACACCTTATAAATGCTGATGTGTATCCATCTCAAAATCAATGTTCATTGAGAGAAGCATAATCTTCTGGGACGTGACACCATGTAAACTAGAAGAAACCTGCCAGTGTTTTGGACAGCTAGAGGTTTACGCTGTATATTTCTCTAAAACACAAGTACACACCTACAACGTTACACAGCGCAAAATGCCAGGCGACATTCACCATCATAAGAACATCAAATTTCAGAATGTTCAACGATCTTTCAGGTCTTTGAATGTATAAGAACACAGATGACCATTCTAAACTATCTGCAGAACACAGTTGGCTGTGGACAGTGCACCAGCAGTGGTCTCCTGTGAACATGGTAATAACTTTTGGGTTCTATAAAAGTTAAAAATACTCCAGCACCAAACAGATGAGACACAAATGGAACAGTAAAAGTAGTCCTTGCATGGGATGGGAAGAAGTATAGCTCCACTCTCTCTCTTAACCTCAGCACTAGATGGAGTTCAGTGGTCACCATGATGCTCCAGAAGCAGTCTGGACATTTTGCAGAAAAGAGAAATCTGAAGCCACTGCTGGGAATTGAACCACGCTTCCTTGGTTATGCAGTATGTAGCCTAGTCACTATAATGATAATACAGGGTGAGGCAGAAAGAACTCCCCTATTTGGGAAGCTAATAAATTTGGAACAAAAGAAGATACGGCAAATGTTTTTTTATTTCTGGAAAGTACACAGAATGCCGTTTCACATCAATGTGTTTTGAACAAAACATCACTCAAGTGGCGGCCTTGAATATTGATAAACTGATGTAGCCTCTCTCAGTAGTTGTCGATGACGTCGAGAATCATTTCAGGTGTAATGGCAGCAACTTCCTGTCGTATCGCCTCCTTCAGAACTTCCAAAGTTAGGGGACGTTGTTCCTAAACCATTGC
>Ga0123352_10006622_pt1 | contig 17758 bp, 10 predicted proteins | sample TergutLab28metaG_FD_89700 | JGI IMG/M metagenome (GOLD analysis project Ga0123352, IMG submission 89700) | Labiotermes labralis P1 segment gut microbial communities from Petit-Saut dam, French Guiana - Lab288 P1 | ecosystem: Host-associated > Arthropoda: Insects > Digestive system > Gut ... | reverse complement strand
CAAACCCCCCCCCCCCCCCCAAATCGGCCCTATGCTTGCTGCTCACGTCACTTCCCTATACATAATACGCCCCGGTCTTTTCTTCATAATCCTTTGCTCTTCCTTCCTCCGTCTCTTACCTTCGTAACTTTGTAATTTATGGCGTGGCGTCGCACCTGTGTTACAGTGACACGACGTCATCAAGTTTCGCTTGCAGCTCTGACTGTACCGAAGCAGTCTTGAAACAAAAAAAGTATTTTGTCCTCTCGTCAAAACTGATGGAACGATCGCTTTTTAGTTCACGTTTATACGACAAGCAGTTTTACGAATCATAACGGAAAATTTAAGACGGACGGAGAAGACACGTCTAAACGTATCAAACACTATTTTTTTTCTGATTTTATACCTTCGTCTGGTATCTCGCAGCTTCTTGTCGTCACTTTGTGTTCCTGTCAGCTCTTCGTATTGGGTTCTGCGCCCATTCTCCGAGTTGTTTTCCTACAAAACTGTATGTACTTCTGTAGAGCATGACGCAGATTGGTGTCTGATGCGGCAAATAGCAGTAACACTTTACTAAATTCTTTTCCCATCCCACAACAGCGTCTACTGGAATTCCTCACTGTCGAGGCTTCACGATCACACTCAGACACACCACACTCGGTAGGACTTCTCTGGACGAGTGATCAGCCCGACGCAGAGACCTCTACCTGCCAACACACAACACTCACATAAGACATCCATGCCCATCACTGGATTCGAACCCGCAATACCAGCAAGCGAGCGGCCGCAGACCCACGTTTTAGACGGCGCGGGCACTGAGATCGGCGGTGTCATAATAAACACAATTTGATATGTGTAATTAAATGATATGTCTGGTATTTAATGTCTCTATTTTAAAAACGGAATTGTACCGCTAATTAAATCGATATTGAATTTGCATAGGTGTAAGGATATATGGCGCGTATGGGTGAGGAGAGGGGGGCGTATAGTGTCTTGGTGGGGAAACCGGAGGGAAAGAGACCACTGGGGAGACCTAGGCGTAGCTAGGTGGATAATATTAGGATGGATCTCCAGGAGGTGGGATGTGGGTTGGCCCAGGATAGAGACAGGTGGCGGACGCTTTTGAGTGCGGTAATGAACCTTCGGGTTCCGTGAAATGCGGGGAATTTCTTGACTAGCTGCAAACCAGTTAGCTGCTCAAGAAGGACTTTGCACCATGGAGTGAGTAAGTAAGTAAGGGTATGTAAGAAATTTGTATTATCGACCGCTGCCAGCTCGGATCTAAAAATCTAGACCATCAGTGATAGGTAATCAGCATTTTCTAACACATAAGTGTATAGTGAAAAATATGATAATGTATAAGTGTGAGATATCTTGGAAGTTGTGGGGGGGGAGGCAATAATGTGAGAAATCTGGAGTTGTCCCTACGAGGACGAGAAGCTAACTGGTTTGCAGCTAGTCAACAAATTCCCCGCATTTCACGGAACCCGAAGGTTCATTACCGCACTCAAAAGCGTCCGCCACCTGTCCCTATCCTGGGACAGCCCAATCCAGTCCATACACCCACATCGCACCTCCTGGAAATCCGTCCCAATATTATCCACCCATCAACGCCTAGGTCTCCCCAGTGGTCTCCTTCCCTCCGGTTTCCTCAACAAGACCCTATACACCCCCCTCTCCTCACCCATACGCGCCACATGCCCAGCCCATCTCATTCTTTTCGATTTTATCACCCGCACAATATTGGGTGAGGAGTGCAGATCATTTAGTTCCTCGTTATGAAATCTCCTCCATTCCCCCGTTACCTCGTCCCTCCTAGGTCCAAATATTCTCCTCAACACCATGTTCTTAAACACCCTCAGCTTCCTTTACTCCCGCAATGGCAGCGATCAAGTACACTATAAATATCATTATCTAGAAAACGTATCCTCAATGTCCCGAATGGGCCTGCAATATCCGTGAGTTGCACAACCTTTCCTATCATATGAATGACTGTCTCACGGTTATAAACCGCAGATGGCGCTGGCCACTCACTTCCATGTAATTTATTGCCCAGTAACGGTTCCAGTTTCAAAACCACTTCCCCTTTAAATGTGCTTGAGTGACGTAATCGTACTGCAATAGAAACCACCATACAAAGGCGGTGATCTAGTGTGCTGAAAATAATTTCATATTTTGAATCATCGCTGTTAAATTTCTTATTAAGCCTACATTCATCTGCTCTGTCTTAGCAGTATATACGCAGATATCCTATATTCAGGGGTTACTGTCAAGGCTGGCCTAAGGGGCAGACTAACGTGGAACCTGTCCGGGGACCCGACTTCGCTTGAACAATCGGAAATGTGGTGCTAGTAAACCCAGTTCCCCAAATGCGAAAGAATTTCTCCAAAAATTATCCGCAATTTGGTCACACGCCCACAGAAATCTTCACCATCCGTGTCTTTGATTTAGAATAATATCAATTTTAAGGGGCTCCAAATTAATAACCTGCCCGAGACCCTACTCAGTACCGCGTAGCCTGTCTCATGTAGTCCATATGTTCGTAATCAAGTGCTTAATGCATGCATTGAATGTTTATCATTGCACATAACGTGTATGTCATTTCCAGTGTAACATTCGACACCAATCCTTCCATTAAGCAATGGTCGCTTAACAAGAATTGACACAATATTAACCTTTTGACGCCTAATGTCAACTATAGTAGTCGTACGGCACCGCTAATCTGTAAAGTTGCATTTTATATATTTATTCAACAAATATAAGTACTGAATATTTTAAACATGGTATATACTCTCCGTTTTTTTTTTCTCTTCAAAATCCAGTTTGTTTCATAATTCTAACATATTTAGTTTCTGTATTATTTACATTTTATATACAGGTGTGCTAAAATTTAACAAAAATAATTCCGGCGCCAAAAGGTTAAACCCTGATTTTCGTTCCTGATGTCGCTACTTGAAATCTCTGCTGAGAGACATTCTACGAGTCTTCACCTTTCCCATCTCATTTTATCCTAAGTAACGTCAGAAAATTTGGTGTGTATTGGACCGTGCATCATCTTGGTAACTGAAGAATAAAATCCAACTAGATGCCACTTATTAATTTATTATGCTTATGTAGGGCTCAACATGTTTCGGGCACCATTATGCCCATCATCAGGAGCTCACGGCAATAGCGTTCGTTAACGCATGGTCCGTCTGGTTCTCGAGTTGCTTTTGGTTGGTAGTTAAGTGCAGGCAGGATGGATGAGTGTCCGGACTCAAGGATGTTACAGCCTTCGGTCCGGATACTCATCCATCCTGCCTGCACTTAACTTCCAACCAGCAGCAACTCGAGAACCAGACGGCCTATGTGATAACCAACGCTATCGTCGTGAGCTCCTGATGATGGGCATAATGGTGCCCGAAACATTTTGAGCCTAACATAAGCATTATAAATTAATAAGTGGCATCTAGTTGGATTTTATTCTTCAGTTAACGTCAGCAGTTGGAATGTTGTCACTAAATATTCTGAGAACAGATATCGTTTATCGCTAAGTAACTTCTGTGGAAACTGGAAAACTAACTTGTTCGTTTTAGATGAGAGAAGGACTGTAGGTAAGGAAGGTTAGGTAGAAAACAAGGAAGAGAGAAACGTTAAATGAGAGAGACAGACAGAGAAAGAGGGAGAGATGAGATCAATAAGAAAGGAGTAACAGCTTAGCCCATACACTGCCCACTGTAGACAGTCTTGAGTAAGAGACAAGCGAGACTGAAACGTTCGCTCGTAAATACAGGATGAAGAATACTTCCACCTGTCCAAACTTCATCCCCCATTTTTCGACAAAGACCAGTTCGTCTACCACGAAAATGTCTACACAAAATGCAATAAAAATCCCATAGTTTAGGCTAAGATCTTTAGCACGCAACTGTGACACATTTCACTAGAAGAGCTTTTGGGTTATAGGTTATTGCATCCTACGGATCGCCATAAAATTCTCTTACAGCTGCGTCTATTGCAGATTTTGGGATTTCATGTCCGGAAAATATCAGTATGGTACACCGAAGAATTTTATGTGCAGTAGCATGGATGTAACCTGTGGGCTAAAATGGGGCTAACGTCTAACTAATATATTTTTTTAACCCAAGAAAAGTATTTTGGCTACTGAGTTGAAGGTGGGCTCACAACAAAATATAAATATTTTCTAAAACATTATTTTGATGGTGTAAAGCCACAAAAAATGGCATTCAAACCAATCTTCCGTGTCTAATTTTGAAACTCTTGCAGTCAGTCACTTCTTTTTGTTACAACCAAATGCACATAATGGGGACCGCGGTGGCACAGTGGTTAAGGTGCTGTGCTACAAACCCGAAGGTCTCTGATTCGATTCCAGATGGTGTTATTGGAATTTTTCATTGACATAATCATTCCGATCGCCCTATGGCCCTGGGGTCGACTCAGCCTCTAACAAAAATGAGTACCAGGAGTATTTCCTGGAGGTAAAGACGGCCGGTGCGTAAGGCTGACAACCTTACCACCATATTGGGTCACTGTCACGTAATCTGGGAACCTTAACTTCCTGGAACCCTCTGGGCGCCTCGGACCTGTAATGGGATTGATTTTTTTTTAATGCACATAATACGATAACCCTTTAAATGCCGAGTTAAATCCTATCTACCCTTCGCTAGCAATATTCGTAGCTCACCATATTCTCCACGTTAGCAGGTAAAGGGTTAAATACGCATATTTATTACCCGTTACCTCCTACCTGTTTCGGTGTTTGTTACGCCATCTTCAGGGAGACCATAGCCTTATTTGCTCAAGAACTATACGGTATTTGCAATATTGCAACATTGCAGGAAGCTTATAGGTCTTGACCTAATAACGCAGTGGTCTCCCTGAAGATGGCGTAACAAACACCGAAACAGGTAAGAGGTAATAGGTGATAAATATGCGCATTTAACCCTTTACCTGCTAACGTGTAGAATATGGTGAGCTCCGAATATTGCTAGCAAAGGGCAGATGGGATTTAACTCGGCATTTAAAGGGTTAACGTATTATTTGCATTTAGTTACAATTAAAAGAAGTGATTGACTTCTGTATCTAACTTGACCCCTTCGTAAATTAATTTTCCTAATACTACTGGTCGATTGTGCCAGGTTAAGCCTATATGGGGCAGGTATAAAGTTCTTGGTGCTATTCTAGATAATGACCGAAAAGTGTGAAGTAGGATATAGGTCAATAAAAGTAAAGTTCAGCCTACAACAGGCCAAGAAGCTCAGCAGGGCGATTAGAGGTACAGCTCTACTCTTTCTTTAATCTCGGAGCCAGTTAGGGGTGGGTGGTCAACGCCACGCCCCAGCCGCTTTACACCCGGGAACTAGACACTATAACCTTTATGCAGAAGGCTGGGTGGGCCCCAGGACCAGTCTGGACGGTTTCGTAAGATTTCGCCCGAATGCTTTCGATCCCCGGACCTTTCAGCCCGTAATGAATCGCTATACCGACTGAACTTTTCAGGCCAACACACATTTACTGTACATGCTGTTACAGTAAGTATTGGAAGTGACTCCCAAGGGCACGAGACAGAGGTGACACGTGTCAGCTGAAGACTGTTGTGTGTGTGAGAGACTTCCTTGTTTCCAGCAGAGTACAGCACGACTCCTGCGCTTGAGTATACAGACTTTGCGCACATTCTGTATAAACCTTCTTCGAAGGACTAGTCAGATCTAGTCTTACATTACATCACTGTCATCGGAGGAAAATATCGTTCTTGTCAGCGGTGTAGGTTGAACGCAGTTCTGGGCCCAATACAGAAATAAAATTCGGCGACTTGATCTACGCATTATCTTGAGCTGATCTACGCATTATCTTGAGCTGACAGGGCAGACGGAGCAACTTAACAAACTACATACAGACTCAGTATGGATAAGAAACCAACTAGATGTCACTTTTGTGTTATCCTTTATTTCTCCTTTACAAGTTGCTCAACATGTTTCGGGCAACCATGTGCCCATCTTAAGGAGCTGACGACAGCGTAGTTTTATCGTCACGTGTTGGTGTTGTGCCGTGGCTGCAGGAAGGCTGTCAGAACCGGTTAGCAGGTAGTGTGCCCTCAGTGGACACACTACCTGCTAACCTCTGATCATACACTCACTGCTACCTATGCAGACGATACAGCAATACTGGCATCCCACACCGATTCTCTCATCGCAGGTCGGCACCTCCAGCAGATCTGGATAAACTCGAACAATGGTTAAAAAGATGGCGCATACGAGCAAACGAATCAAAATCCACTCATATCACCTTCACACTGCGGAGCGGTGAGTGCCCAGCTGTTCATCTAAATGGGAAAATCATCCCCCAAGGAACAACAATTAAATACCTGGGAATTAACCTGGATCGTCGGCTGACATGGAAACCACATATACAAAATAAACGCAAGCAATTGGTTCTACTGTTGCAACGGATGTACTGGATTATAGGACGTAAACCCAAGCTCTCCCTGACCAACAAATTACTTATATACAGCATCATACTAAAACCCATTTGGACTCACGATGTACCATTATGGGGAACAGCACCCCAATCAAACATTGAAATATTACAACGACTACAGAACAAAATTTTCAGGATGGCGACCGACGCACCGTGGTACATACCCAACCATATGCTACACACTGATCTTCAAATACCAACTATAAGGGAAGAAATCACACGGCTTAGTACAAACTATAAAGCCAAAATAGAGGTGCACCCAAATAAACTCACGACCTCCCTCCTCGAGAAGCAAGGCCCAGGCAGTCTACGCCGTTACTCACCGTTTGATCTGCCTCACAGATTCATAACCTAAAAGTTCCTGTTAACTGAGAGTATTCACTGGAATACCCCTCACCATGACTCTCTACCTGACTGCTGTACTAATCTCTCCACACATGTACTAAAGGTCTGCTGCAGACCGAGAGTATAAATAAAGGGGTTAAAAGAACCTACCAACATGTGGCGATAACACTACGCTGTCAGAACCGTTTAGAAGGTAGTGTGTCCTCAATGGACACACTACCTTCTAACCGGTTCTGACAGCCTTCCTGCAGCCACGGCACAACACCAACACGTGGCGATAACACTACGCTGTCAGAACCGTTTAGAAGGTAGTGTGTCCTCAATGGACACACTACCTACTAACCGGTTCTGACAGCCTTCTTGCAGCCACGGCACAATATCAACACGTGACGATAACACTACGCAGTCGTCAGCTCCTGAAGATGGGCACATGGTTGCCCGAAACATGTTGAGCAACTTGTAAAGGAGAAATAAAGGATAACACAAAAGTGACATCCAGTTGGTTTCATATCCATACTGAATCACGATGCACGGTCAACCACACATCAGATTTACATACAGACTATTTGACGTAGAATCTAAAATACGACAGGCTCCCCCCTTTGCCTCCGAACACTGGGGGCCCCCCATGCAGTCGCATCAACCACAAGACTCCAAAAATTAAAGCTTGGGGCACTCCACAAATTAAAACCATAAATATTCGCAATGTCCTCAGGCATACGAGACCACAGACAAAAGACGTAGAACCGTAAGACACGCATTTAAAATTCCTAAAACACAAATATCATCTGTAGCGAAATTTTGCGGAGCTTAGTGGGTTCAAACGTATTATTTACACAATCCTTTGCTCATGAAAGAATATTAGGTGGGCGAACTTTCAGTGCTGGGTCATCTGGTCGACCCAGCACTGAAATTTCGTAAGAAAAATAAAACACGCATATTTTGAAAAATAATGGCATTTTTTTTTTGTTCCTTCTGCGATATAATGTTTGAAAATTTTAGTTAGAGGGGGGGGCAAGGGGGGGGGGAGTGATTTATATTTCAAAATGTCGCCTTGTATTGCTTTTCGTTTCTTGTATTTTGGCAATTTTTCTCGTCTCTTCCCCCCCCCCCTCCTCCTACCGTTCAACTGTCTTTCTTTATTGTTGTATCCTTTGCTCCCACAACTTTGATGCAGCGGAGAGATCCCACGGGAGAAATGATGGAGAGATGCTAGTAGAGTCTTGAAGTATGGCAAGAGAGAAAGTTGAGTGGACAGGAAGGACGTTGCACAGTTATACTGCTGGGTACACTTCAGAATGATGCAATGCCTAGTCCTGTGTTGTTTGTTCTGCTTTAGGACTTAAGACATAAGCTATCCTATTCGTTCTGTTCGCAGTTCACTGTAAATATAGCAGCAATAATGAGGCTTCTTCCAAGGCACAACTGCAATGTGTGTGAATGAGTTGTTAGTTCAGGTGGTTGTTACGAAGTAATTTGGTGTGTTAGCCTGAACACTTAGTTGACATTAACACAGAACTTTGTTTTGCAGTGGTTGGGGGTTTTTTTTTAGTCGCGTTCGCAAAATTGCGAAAAGCCACTGTGAACTTCATCATCTCTTTCTTTCCTTCTGTCCTTCCGCATGCTTACCAGACGGATTTTCATGAAATTTTATATTAGGATATTTTTTTTTCGGGACATTTGTCGAGAAAATTCAAATTTCACTTCAATATGACAAGAATAACCGGTACTTTACATGACGACCGATGTACATTTTTGATCATATCTCGCTCAAGAAATGTTTCTAGCAAAATCTATAAATAAATAAAAAAAACACGCCATTTATATGCAGTAACTTTCTTTCTCAAAAATCTTTTTGATTATGTGATACTGTGGCAAAAAGTATTGTATGGCAGGACAGACAACAGATAAAAATATGACGAATGGGCATTGCACGCTGGATACTTGAGGTTACGAATACACTCTTAGAACGTTTAATACTTATTGATTTTATTGATTTTCCACTGCAATAATTCTTGTACGAACACACCTAAATGTTACTTTGTACTTCGACGTACCTTGCCTGACTTGGTTAAGCTGGGATACAAAACTAATTAGCTACTGAAGAAGCAGCCCGCTGACATTTCTCAGTATCTCTGGAGGAAAATACCCGGATAACTGATTTAAAATATGTTCACTACAGCTTCCTCCCGACTGCACTTTCGGTCATCTGGCCTGCTCGCTTTCTGACTTTCTGTAACCGTTAAACGACTGAGCTTTCCGGATGTGAAGACAGCTCCTGCTGTGCAAGGCGTGTTTTTGTGGCACTGTGCACAATGAATTAGTTGCGTGGCCTAGCGAAAGGGATAATTAGACACGTTCGGCTTCAGTAACGAAATGATTACAGTTCTGAGCTAGTGAAGCGTATGTATGTGGAGGTCAGTTGAAATGTGATGGCACACGCGCAGAAACCATATTTCGTCTTTCGGCGCAACGGATGAATCCATTTAAATCGGCGGGGGCTTCAGTTCAGTCGACTACTGGCAGTCGACGTCTGCGCACCAGCGGTAGTAATGGTGGATACACCATGTTCCGAGGTAGTGTGAAGGGTACTGGCTACCCACTCCATTCGCCAGTTTCCCCTTCACTTCCCCTCCCGTGCGTCACCGTGTGCCGTCACATTTCAACTGGAGTCTAATTCCGGTAAACCGAGTTTCTTGATTGCCTGCAAATATATAACGGTAATTAATTTGTAACGAAAAACTTGTAGTCCTTGTGAACGTTTATGGTAATGGCACAAGGCCGAAACATGTAGGAGAAATATTATAGACTTGGGGTGTTGACATATAAAGTGCATTTTATTGTAAATCTTATTGTAGCACCTTGCATTTTTGTAGAATCACTTCAATTTATCAACCAACGAATGCACATATAATTTCACATAAAACACTTTTAAAATATTTTAAAACACTCCGACATGTTTCGATCTTTTCAGATCATCATCAGGGATCTTTGTTCCTTGCTAAAGTTATGTTACAGTATTCACAATTCAATTGGTGTTTGTAATCGAGACGTTGTGGCAGCATATCATGTTGTGTAGGAATGTGTTGTGGAGCAGTGTCTCTGCTACTGCTCCACAACACATTTATTGGTTTAAAATGTATGTGACTTAACCGAGAAGTTTCGTCATGTGACTCCGTGTCAAGTAACACATGCCTGTAATAGCAGTCAGTCATGATTACTTAAAAGAAGGAAGTGAATTAACAGAATTGATATCCACAAATGTAAATTGGTTAAATTTTAAGGTAAAATTAACCTAGAACGTGCCGTGAAAGGCCAGATTGGGAGGAGAGGAATAGCCCTACTCTATTTTTTCACCTTGGCCGTAGAAGGGGATGGGTGTTCAACGCCAGCTTCCGCCTTATCGCAAGAAAAAGACCGCTCAACGCTTTGTACAGGAGGCTGCGTGGACCCCGGAACCGATTTTGACGGGTGCGATAAGTCGCTTCTACCAGGATTCGATCCCCGGTCCGTCCAGCCAGTAGCGAATCGCTATACCGACTACGATTTTTTACAGAGTGAGCCGCATTAATTATCAATGAACGTGCGAGATTCGAGGCTTTCACAAAGGTGCTGCTGAAGACTGCCATCTTTGTAAAGAAATTGTTAGTTTAACTAGCTCCATCAAGCAGAGTCCTTCTTGAGAAGCTAACAGGCCCTCAAGTAGTCAAGTAATTCCCCGCATTTTGTGGAAAACGAAAGCTCATTCACAGCCGCCCACAACCTGTCTCTATCCTAAACCAGATCATTCCAGTCCTTGCCTTATTTCACTTCTTGAAGATTTGTTTTTAATATTATCATCTCATCTACGCCTGTGTCTGCCTAGTCGGTTTTTTTTTTTTTAGATTTCCCCACCAAAACTATGTATGCACCTCTCCTGTTCCTCGTACATGATAACTGCCCCACCTGTCTTATCGTTATTCATTACATCAAAAGAATAATACTTGGAAATCATAAAGTTCCTCGCTATGTTGTCTTCTCCATTCATCCCTTACCTGTTAGTTTAGCAAATCATTTTAATTTTAAAATGTTTAAATGTGGATTTTACTCAGGCGTTCTGTAACGTCAACCACTCGTAGGCATACACATGCGCCAGTCTATGGAAATGATATGTAATATAGCATTCGACAGAAGTCCTTGTAGTTGGAAAAGCTTCTCAGAAATCCTGATTTGCTTTCCTCCGGCTACTGTGTGACAAAGTGGGTACTTGAAAAGTAAGTGTGTGTGTGTGTGTGTGTTTTGGATTTAGACGCGTGTTCTCTTTGCATTATATTCTTTGTTCAAAGTGTCAAGAGCTAGAAATTCTCTCCGACATTTTCCATCGGTTACCTGTAATTCTATACAGCATGTTGTGTGTCAATCAGTCTGGATTTTGCTTAACGAAACATTATGAGACCTTTTATATAGCTTCTTATTGCTCATATCTGTTGCAAAGCACTGAAAATCTAAAAGCCTTGAGGAAAATATAGGGAAAATTTGGAGTTATGTTTTAGGAAGGGAGGAATACAAAATTGCCGCAGATACTGTGCAGTGCAAATATCACCAAAGGCACCGGTTAATGCAAATATCACCACAGATACTGATCAGTGCAAATATCACCACAGATACTGGTCATTGCAAATATCACCACAGATACTGCTCAGTGCAAATATTACCACAGTTATTGGTCAGTGCAATTATCACCACAGATCCTGGTCAGTGTAAATATCACCACAGTTACTGGTCAGTGTAAATGTCACCACAAACAAGGGTAAATGCAAATTTCACCACAGATACTGATCATTGCAAATATCACCACTGATACTGCTCAGTGCAAATATTACCACAGATATTGGTCAGTGCAAGTATCACCACAGATCGTGGTCAGTGTTAATATCACCACAGTTACTGGTCAGTGTAAATGTCACCACAAACAAGAGTCAATGCAAATTTCACCACAGATATTGGTCATTGCAAATATCACCACAGATACTGCTCATTGCAAATATTACCACAGATATTGGTCAGTGCAAGTATCACCTAAGATCCTGGTCAGTGTAAATATCACCATAGTTACTGGTCAGTGTAAATGTCACCACAAACAAGGGTCAATGTAAATTTCACCACAGATACTGGTCATTGCAAATATAAGCAATACACATTGTACAGGGCTGAATTTTGTTGTTACAACTGCATGAAATTTGTAATTGAATGTGCCAACAGTATTCAAATGTAGGTGTTGGTTCGTAATAGAGACCTATATAAGGGAAGCCTGTAATTGTGCTTTAATTAATTTCCACAGCGTTGTGCTGTAATGCAATCAGTCCAAACATAATAGAGCTATTGACATTTACCACCTTAACATATTTCGCTCACTGCGAGTCATTTCTAAGCAGATACCTCAACAAAGCAGGTACTCACAAAGTATATTTCTGAGGAGGTGCCTCAACAAAACAGGTACTCACAAAGTACATTTTTGTGGAGGTGCCTCAACAAAACAGTACTCACAAAGTACATTTCTGAGGAGGTGCCTCAACAAAACAGGTACTCAAAAAGTATATTTCTGAGGAGGTATGTCAACAAAGCAGGTACTCACAAAGTACGTGTCTGAGGAGGTGCCTCAACAAAAGAAGTCACTAACATAGTACATTTCTCACGAGGTACCTCAACAAAGCAGGTATTCACAAAGTACATTTACGTGGGGGTGCCTGAACAAAACAGGTACTCACAGAGTACATTTTTCACGAGGTACCTCAACAAAGCAAGTACTCACAGAGTACATTTCTCAGGAAGTACTTCAACAAAGCAGGTAATCACACAGTTCAACCTGTACCGAGACATGCCTTAAGATCCCCTACAGTTGTTAATTCGCTGTTTTAACTATGTGTTATAACCTTATAATGCCACTGAAACTCTGTGTGTCTTATCAGGCACGGCCTAAGAGTTGAGTTACGGAAAGGTACAATACACATTGAGCGGTCCCGAGGCGGGGATCGAATCCCGTTGGGACCGAGATTTTCTTCACTCGTCCACACAGGCCTTGGGATCCAACCGGCATCGTGCACATATGTGTACCGGTCTCTTTACCTGGGGTAAAGCGGTCGCGACCTGACGTTGACCACCCAGCGGTATCCAGGACCGAGGTTAAAGAAAGAGTGGAGCTATAACTCTATCAACCTCTGGGCCGTCGTTGCCCGTATAGCGTGAACGTTGCCTTTTACCCTCGTGACGATTGTAAAAACTAGGAGTGAAATTCTTGACGCCTAGGAGGGATGTCCAGACCACTGCAACGTGGTTTTTCCTTGACGGATCAAGGAGTTTGATGTGCGAGTTGAGAATTAGTTACAAAAATATGAGTCGTTAAGACATTTTTAGAATTAGAGAGAATATGAGAATGATGTAGCAAAACTTGTAATAGTCCGTAGTTGAGATTTTAATTTCAAAAGGCTGTCATCTTCGATCTGACGCCGTACGGTCGTAATAGTCCTATACTTCAGTGCAGTTTGTTGCCTCCAACATCAACCTATTGGTTTTTTTATCTACCCTCATTAGATTCATAGATTCAGCAGACCTTTCTGAAATATCCGTTCGTATCTACCAGCCTATCCCCGTGGCCAAGCGGTGTAAGGCGTGGGTCTGCGGCCGCTCGCTTGCTGGAATTGCGGGTTCAAATCCCACCAGTTCACGGCTGTCTCTCTCTTGTGAGTTTTGTGTTTTGTCAGTTAGAGATGTCAACGTCGGGCTGATCACTCGTCTCGAGGAGTTCTATGGAGTGTGTGCGTGTGTGGGTGTGTGTGGGTGTGTGTGTTTGTGTGTGTGTGTGTCCAAGTAATATCGTGAACCCTCGATAGTGAAGAGGCTATGGCCTAATAGGAGCTGTTGCGCCAAGGAAAACAGTCTACCAAGCCGTACGGTGTCACATCATAGACGATTCACTTCATGTAATATAGATTTTCTTGTTGAATTCTTAAACTTTTGTTAAGATCATATGGACAAAAAAAATCGGTCTTTTTAGAGTCTGTCTAAAGAAATCAAAAGAAATGGGAAGAATGAAGAATTTATATAGACGCCCTCAGCGGTTTTAAGTCACTCGATAAACTAAGTACTGTAGTTTTTTTATGTTTGTTACAATTACCAATGTTTTATAACATGGCGTAAATATGTTTTAGTAACTTGGACCACTCAGTGGGGGACCGCGGTGGCACAGTGGTTAAGGCGCTGTACTACAAATCGGAAGGTCGCTGGTTCGATCCCAGCTGGTATCAGTGGAATTTTTCATTGACATAAAATCCTTCAGATCGCACTATGGCCCTGGGGTCGACTCAGCCTCTAACAGAAATGCTTACCGGAAGTATTTTCTGGGAGTAAAGGCGGCCGCTGCGTAAGGCTGACAACCTTATCACCATCCTGTGCCGTTTTCACGAAATCTGGGAACCTTAACTTCTGGACCCCTCTGGGCACCTGTGGGCCTGCAATGGTACTGATTTACCTTTTGCCTTTAGAACACTCACTTATTTCAGAACACTAATACCAGATGCTGTATTAATACAATTCGACCTCCTGATGATGAGCACATTGTTGCTCGAAACATGTAGAGGATTATAATAATGAAAAGTATTTTATAATGTAATTGTGCATCAAGTTGGACATTTACTCAGAATAAGTACTGTAGGCTTATAAATTGCAAAATATGATGAAACGAATCAAACAAGTCTCTCTGAAAAACCGGATATCAGCGGCACAGCACCGTTAGGTTTCGTTACACAGAGGTTTCATTAAAAACCCGAAGCTAGTTTCGTTGTTGGGACCTAGGTGAACTGTAGCTCATACTGGCTCAGCGATCGAAATTGGCTCTCGACAGCAAAACGATGCTGCAATATTTTAACACGGGAAAAAAGTGGGTTTTGGGGGTGGGGGTGGGGGTGGGGAATTTGACGGCCATCATGATCAGAGTTGAACGAATATTTACAATACATGAAATGCCATAAAATTAATACTATAAAGAATGTGGGTGTGCAGAGCAGCCTCCCTGCACCGTCATTGCAATTAGGTTGAACTACACACCGCCAGCAGCCGTTAGCATTTTGTCAGGTTCAAGCAGTGAGAGCGGAGCAAATACGATTTTTCATAGGCGTCCTGAGGCGTCCGTGTGTATTTGTTTGATTATTCAGAGGTAGCTTTCAGGAGCCTTCGAAAAATTGCGAAAAGCGGCTGTTAGCTGCGTCATGTCTGTCTATCTATCCGTCTGTCCGCATGGAGAAACTCGGCTCCCACTGGACAGATTTTCATGAAATTTGTTATTTGAAAATTTTCCGAAAAGTCTGTTAGGGAAAATTGAAGTTTAATTAAATTCCGACAACAATGACGGGTACTTTACTTGTAGACCTATGTGTATTGATGATAATATGAAGCTTAATTCTTCTCCGAATGAGAAAACTTTTCGGACAGAATTTACAGAGAAAATCTGCTGTTTATGATATAATGTGGGAAGTACTGTAGAGCCGGGCAGGCCACAGATGACCACACAACACGGCGCATGCGCTTTGCATGCTGGATAACTAATGTTACGAACACACACACAATATGTAATACTTATTGCTTTTACACGGGAACAGTGGTTACGCGAACGCGTCTTAACGTTACGTATTAGGTACATTGATTGTCTTTTGTATAATGGTTGGAGAGATATGATTTGCTTTTTTAGGTGGCGACACGAAATAGATTAAAAGTCAGGTCGACCAAATTTCAATTTGAATATTTTTATAAATCATTTCACATAAATGTGCGCAGTAATGTTATATTGCCCAAGCGATAACGCTTTACTGTGGAGTTGCTTGGTCCGGATATCAGCCACGTGATTAGCAACCCTGTGGTAAATGTTTTTCTGTCGACCTTTCACAATATTCTGTCCGTTATTGACAGCTGAAAAGAAGTAGCTAATGTTTCATTTCCTCGTTTTTTTATACAAAAAATTAACTGCTCGTCCCAACGCCTCGCCCTTTTATCCTTGTGAGCTTCGTCATGTATGTTTTCAAGAATTAAATTACAGATGTTGGCATTGGAGCAAGTAAATTTGGATAAAAATTAATTATAATTTTAATGTTTAATTAATAAATGTAAAATTAGCTACATCGAGAAATCTGCGAATGACAAAAACTGAGATTTAACTTTTTATGTTCTGTTGACTGTGCATCTTATTACATTCTTTGTAAATAACCAACTTGACGCACAATTCTTTTTCTTATACTTGTTTATTCCAATTCTCTACATGTTTCGAGCAGCCAAATGCTCATCATCAGGAGAGTCAATTGTATCAATACAACTTCTGGTATATATCACTGTATGTAAGTGACCGTGTAGTATACAGGAGCATATGCTCCTGCATACCACACCAGAAGTCGTATTGATACAATTGACTCTCCTGATGATGAGCATTTGGTTGCTCGAAACATGTAGAGAATTGGAATAAACAAATATAAGAAAAAGAATTGTGCATCAAGTTGGTTATTTACAAAGATTGAGATTCAGCTCTATCTAACAGCGTAATATAATAAAATAGATAATACTTACAAATGCACAAATACTAAATTCTACACTGTCACTTACAATCCACTGACACGACTACATGTTTCGCTCTTCTTCAGATCATCCTCAGGGATTCTTATACAAAACATGCAAATGTTAAACACATGTGAATTATCATATAGATTAAACGTTGATTCCTTAAGAACTGCGGATATTATAAATTTATTATTATATGTGCGGAATTTTTAAGGAAAAAAATGTTAATCTATTTGACAATTCATCTTTGTTTAATATATACATGCTTATTTGATGTAATATCCCTGAGGGTGAACTGAAAAAGATGGAAACATGAGGTAGTATTAGTGGATTGTATGTGTAAATGTATATTGTAGTACATGTGCATTTATTCGCATTATCTATTGAATTTTCATTAATCCTCGTATATGAATATTATTAAAATGTAACAGTGTGTGGTTGACTAGTTATTCTATATATTTTAACTGATACCTTATCATGGGTTTTATTTAAGTCGAAATATGTAACAGAAGCTCGTTGGACAATAACATATTTTCTGAACTAGTGTTGTGGGAAACAGTCCTGTCCATTTGACAGTTTTACGCGTTACAACGAGCTGTCTAACCTTACAAAGAAGAAATGTAAGTGCAGCGGGCCAGTATAAATTATTGATTGAAAAAAGAGGCTATAATAGTTTCCATAGCTCCCAACGTTAACGAAGTTCTGACTTCTGCTTTACTACTTTCAGTAAAAGTAAGGCGCAGGCGCCTTTACGCAAGTTCTGTAATTTGCAGTTCTACAATGTTTCAAGGACCACATATACTGTGTTCTGACACTACTCAGGTGTTTAGGCCTGCTTTATGAGTTCGGACGCTACCTTTACGACAACCTAAGTGCTTAATCACACCTTTAAATTTCCTTGTAGCCCAGTAAGTCCATAGTTCGTGGGCCGGCTTGTTTTCCTGACGTGAAATTAAGAGGCCACACAACGGTTTGGACTACTCTGCTAGGATCTTAGATTGCTTGGAACACAGAGTGGCCATAAAGACAGCTTGGCACACAGAGTGACCATAAAGATATCTTGGCGTACAAGGTGGCCATAAAGATAGCTTCGCACACAGAGTAACCGTAAAAATATCTTGGTATACAAGGTGGCCATAAATACAATGTGGTACACAGAGTGACCTTAAAGATATCTTGGCAAACAGAGTGACCATAGAGGTATCTCGGCATACAAGGTGGCCATAAAGATAGCTTGGCACACAGAGTGACCGTAAATATATCTTGACATACAAGGTGGCCATAAAGATAACTTGGCACACAGAGTGGCCATAAAGATAGCTTGGCACAAAGAGTGACCGTAAAGATATCTTGACATACAAGGTGGCCATAAAGATAACTT
>Ga0123352_10006621_pt1 | contig 17759 bp, 10 predicted proteins | sample TergutLab28metaG_FD_89700 | JGI IMG/M metagenome (GOLD analysis project Ga0123352, IMG submission 89700) | Labiotermes labralis P1 segment gut microbial communities from Petit-Saut dam, French Guiana - Lab288 P1 | ecosystem: Host-associated > Arthropoda: Insects > Digestive system > Gut ... | reverse complement strand
TTTGTTTTTTAAGCTTCGCCCCCCCCCCCCCCCCGGACACACGTATACAAAAGTGCGGTCCTCGGGCGAGTCCTAACGAATTGTGTGGTCCTCTTGTGGGTTGAAGTTGGCCAGCCCTGATTTAAAACCTAAACAGCCGTCGTAACAGTTACTACAGGCGCAGCCGATCCCGGTGGCCGCTCGCTTGCTGGGATTGCGGGTTCGAATCTCGCCGGGGGGCATGGATGTCTGGAGTGTTGTGTGCTGTCAAGTAGAGGTCTCCGCGACGGGTCGTTCACTCGTCCAGACGAGTCCTCCAAGTGTGATCTCGAAACCTCGACATTGAGGAGGTCTAGGCCCACGAGGAATGTCGAGCCATAAAAAAAATACCGGCACAGATATGTTAGTTTAGATGCTTTTTACGCAGTTACTACGCCAACTGAATAGCTCCTAGTCACTCCTAGGGACGTCCCAACTTGGAGGACTCCCAGTGGAACCAACTGTTTCCATCAGTAGCTTGGAACTTATTTTTGCATAGGGTTCCAAAACATAGTTCATTTCTTTTAGAAGTGATGTTTATAAAAATAAAACTCAAATTTACCTCCAGTCCCAGGTAATGTAATTTAATTATACTGTGCGTGGTGTAATCCCGGGACGACAAGGTTTTAAACATTCCCAAAAGCAACATCAAGATAGTGGTGGTGTTGATATTCAGGAGGAAAACATAAACAGTGACACTCGATATCGTCATAATTGACAGACACTGTGGAAGACAGTATATTTTAAAACTTAATTTTAACAAGAACATGTTTAATTAACAAAAAAAAATGTCAATCTTGCACCAGAGCGCCAAGTGCAGACTGACTACTGTGAAGGTCTCCGTTATACTTTGACTCTGGAAATCATTACGAGCATTTAACCCTTTGACGCCTAATATCAACTACAGTGGTCGTACCGCACCGCTAACCTCTAAAGTTGCATGTTACATATTTATTCAACAAATATATGTACTGAATATTTTAAACATGGTATATACTCTCCGTTTTTTTTTTCAAAATGCAGTTTGTTCCATAATTCTAACGTATTTGGTTCCTGTATTAATTCACATTTTATACGCAGGGTGTGCTAAAATTAAAAAAAATAATTCCGGCGCCAAAAGGTTAATGTACTCAAATAATTACAAGCGCACGGCGTTATAAATACTCTGTTCGAAATTCAATTCTACGTAATTTTAAATTAATAGATTTTTTACACACTAACTTAAATTACAGAGTGTGCACACCCACCGAAAAGACATTTTTTTCTACCTTCGTACCACCAGGAAACGTGTGCTGGAGCAGAAACAAGCAGCATCCAAACGGGCGCAACTGGTGGCCTACAACACGACTGCAGCATCACACAAGCACCGACGTTACTTACTAACCTCACACCATCGAGCGGAATATGTGCAATTATTCATCAGTAGCATTTGATGGAAAAATTCGTACGGAAATAATTAAAATGTCAAAAGAACAATGTTCATCCACATTTGACTGTGCAACTGTAAACTGGAGTCAGAAATATAGGTATGTTAGAAGAGGACAGTAGGGATATTCATGGAATAATGTTATTACCATTTAAATTTAATATGATCCATACCCGCCCATTAAATTGATATATATATACACCATCCTCAGAGTGTCTTAAGGAATACTAATAGAACAGAACATAATATGTTAATAAAATGTTAAGCTGTATTGGTAAAACCACTTGGTGTAACGGTTAATATCTTAGGTAGTCTCTGTCATAATACAGAGTTGGTTTGTATATTGATAAAACTTAAAATTCAAAATAGTGTTAAAACAGGTAAAACAGAGTGTGCCTGTGTTCTTGAGTACAGTTTATATGCACCCTGTTAAATGGATATGGGTGTGCGTGTTGGGATGGTCGGTTTCATTACCTTTACAGGTTAAAAACTTATTGTAAGTTTCATTAGTATTCTTTGAGATACCCTGGTGACGGTCGTGAGTACGACTGAAATGTGTTGGTGTTTAGCAACATGGAACAAAAACACATTTTAACGAAGTTCATTCGTTGGCTTTCTATATATATATATATAATAATAATAATTAATATTATTATTATTATTATTACGTCATGGACGTCAATGAATCGCGGTCTGCTTGTTTAGTAGGCAACTTGACATACATTAAGCTTACTATTAATAGTAATTAGACGAGATGGGTCGAAAACGCTGAGGTTGTGGGTTCAAATCCCCTCAGGGTATGAATATTCGCCGCCCGTCTCAGTTTATTAATCGAGCTCGGTATTGCCAGCAGCTGGTATTTCAAAGTGTACAATAAAGAATACAGACAAAAGTTATGGTTATCCCTCTGAACGCCACGAGGACATATGCGGGGGCAGAGGTGCAGACCCGCACATTCTTAACCTTGGCAGCAGATGGAGGTAAGTGTTCAGCTTCACGCTCTGGTCGCTTTATCCTGGGGGAAAGAACTGTGGTACCCACTGAACAGGAGGCTCGGTGGGCTCCGGAGCAGGTCTGGATGTTTTGAAGAAGAGGAAAAATTCTTGCCCCTGCCAGGAATCGCACCCAGAATATTTGTTCTCGTAGCCTAGCCGCTATACTGACTACGCTATCCTGGCTCTCAAAATAGGAAACGGAATCACGATTATGAACTACGTGTTGGAAATAACGAGGACTATGTTACCACCCGAACATCTTGAGGAAAAAAGGAACACTATATACAACCTCAAAACCATGATAAGATCAGGGGAGCATCCACAGCACAAAGTGATTACCATTACCTCAGGACGCCTTACTGATGTCTTGTGAAGGCAGAGTTTGTCTAAAAATAAGGTAACAGAGCTTTCACACAAGTGACGGAGTCTGAACAGGCCAATCCGTGAAAATATAACAAGATAAACATGTACAAGCCATTATATAAACAGATGGTGAATTACGAGTAGAAAAAGCCGAAAGATTACAGTGTAAGGCGTGCACAGTATTGGACCACTAGATTCCTGGGCTCTCTGAGGTTCGCATCCCACTCAGGGCATGGATATGTGTCCCCTATTCCCGCGCTGTTATGTCCCGTGTAGCTAACGGTTCTGCGACAGCGCGACGCACCACCAGGCTTCCTACTACGTGACAAAAAAAAAGGTGGCTGTTTCACAACTTATTTCCGAATTACAATAAACCAGAGCACCTAATTCACCAACTACTGAGCATGAACAATAACACCGGACCACACGACTGAGCACTCCGTGGTTACCAATTTCATCGTCTGCTCTCACCAAGTCCGATCAGAACTCATCAAGTACTTAAGCCTGTCGGACAGACTTGTAAGAAAGTATCAACACCGACCTCCTCGGACGTTGGCGCGCCTCAGTCCCATCGACCATGCCAGCAGCACGTACTGTGGTGGTGTGAAGGACAGACAGCTGACCGCATCAAGGTCTCCAGACCACGATCACGGCCAAAATTTGCACAGAACCACGAAGGAGAAATAAAACGGGAACCAAAAGACATCCAAGAACCACCCGTTACAGTATTTTCTGTCTTCTTTCTCTTATTTTACTGTAATTACCTCAAGACTGCAAGTCGAGGCAGAATAGTCGGAAATCCTGTTTGTTATTTGGGAGGTCGATGGCCCACTCTTTGAGCTGTCAGGTAATACAAATGTTAGTAAATAAACTGAAAACTTACACCAAGACCCACATCAACTACTGAAGCCATTTATAGTTCAATAAAAATGACATGACTAGACTTGGTCTAAAACATTTCTGAAGGAACGTGACACTTCGGGCAGGCAACTCTACGAAACAGAAGTCACGTGGAGAACGAGATCAAGTTTGTGATGATCCTGGCGTTGACCTTGTGATTCTTCGCAATTAAGGCCAACGTTCAAAAAATTACTAACACATTTTTATCTTACGCAGACACGGCCTCTGGGAGAAGAAACATGACAGCACATCCGCTGCAAGCAATCACGGGTGAAACAAAGTATGCGACAGTTTTGTTAATATTTCACGAACTAGCCATCTCCTGTGCCCTCTCATTCTCCTTCTATTATACAGTAGCAAAGCCGTCGCTGGTCAGCTGTTTCGCCGGTACCTCACGGGAATTTAGGAAGCACACTAGCTCTACAGCGGAATATAGCTCCTACTGAAATATTAAGTTAGAATATTTTAATATCCTACTGACGTGAGGATGGTGGACCGCAGTAGCACAGTGGTTAAGGTGCTGTGCTACAAATCGGAAGGTCGCCGGTTCGATTCCAGATGGTGTCATTGGAATTTTTTATTGACGTAATCCTTCCGATCACACTATGACCCTGGGGTTGACTCAACCTCTAACAGGAATGAGTACCAGGAGAATTTCCTGGGGGTAAAAAGCGGCCGGTGCGTAAGGCTGACAACCTTACCACCATCCTGGGCCACTGCCACGTAATCTGGGGACCTTAACCTCCTGGAACCCTCTGGGCACGTCGGGCCTGTAATGGAACTGATTTTTACTGGCGTGAGGATACAGGAAGTGCGCGCGCGCGCGTGTGTGTGTGTGTGTGTGTGTGGAACACAGAAGCTGCTAAATGTCTAATGCCCTTACTATCTGTGTCCGCACTGGACGAAGACGCAACCTCCGAGACTTTTTAGATAAAAGTGTGACATACCGGTTCTCATACATGGAAGTAAAAAATCAATGACAAATCTCAGTTCATGCGGTAAGGCACAATCGTTACATTCGGTAGGCACCAAGCTATCTTAAAAATCAGTTTATCTCCATCGTCCTACCAGAGATTAATAGCTTGAAAGAGGCCCGAACCCCCTCCCCCTCGCAGTTCACCGCACACTATCAACCCTCAAATTCCAAACGAAAGAGGACTGTCAATGCTGAAGTACTGTTGTCAAAAACAGCATAACTGAGCAACAGTTTATATAACTCATCTTCCTTCACAATACACATTGTGCACGTCATCATTCAGTTCATATTTTAACTCCCCGAATCCGTATCTTCAGGCTGAAACATTCCAATAAAGCAAAAAGCTATAACTCTGGGCTGACCTGTTGTATCATATGCATACTGATGTGAAACTTCGTCTCCCATAAAACACACACTGAGTGTTTGGCGCGCAACTTAGAGAGATAACAAGTGATAATGGAGATGATGCAAATAAGAACTGGAGAAGATTACAAAACGAAAAGCCTCACAATTAATACTCCACAACTAATATTACTAAGGAGATTAAAAGAATAAGGGTTAGACGCCACAGATATGCGACTCGCTGAGGAAAAATTATAAAAACATAGAGCATTTTGATTCCAAAACTTCGATAAGAAAGAAGTTCAGTCGCAGAATTCACTCTCAGATGCGAGGACATTAATACAGGGCCGGGTAGTGTTCATTCAACATTGTTAAAGATACACCAGTCAACCACAGCTTATTAAAATTTATTCAAAGTAATGTGACCTGGACCGCCTCTGTGGTCTAGTGGTCAGAGTTTCTAGCTACAGATACAGAGGTCCCGGGTTCTGAGTAGTAGTGGGTCTGGAACGGGGTCCACTCAGTCTCGTGAGCCTCGTGAGGTCAATTGAGCTACTTGAATGAAAAAAGTAGCGGCTCCAGGTATAGAAAACAGAGATTAACGGCTGTGGGGACCCGTTGCGCTGACCACGTGACACCCCTCTATCCGCAAAAGTTAGCACTAACTTCGCCGACTGTCGGTATAGTTCGCGTGCGGACTAAGGCCACGGAGTTTAGTTAGTTTAATGTGACCTGAAAGACAAGTGTTTTGCGATTACTGCGAAACATTACACTGAAACAATCAACTAGATGCAACAATAATAATTTTATTAATAATTTCAATCAGCTCAACATGTTTCGGGCGATAATTTCGCCCATCCTCAGGAGCACTAGACTGTGTTTACAGCTTGTGGTATAAGGCACCAACGATGCTGCCTGCTGGTGACCAGGATGAGGTGGAACTGACAACCAATTCCGTCTCATCCTGGTCACCTAGTTGGCTGTTTATATTATCGTATCAATGATGTACCGTCACACAAACATCAAAATTACACTAAGTTTCTCTCAAAAACAAGAGCCGTCACACATCGTCCATTTAGACAGACGCACAGATGAACTCGGTCTACAACACATTCTATTACGCGAACATGACAGGTGATATGGCACTTCTTTCTTCAGGTGTTCTTAGTTTGAGACTGTGTGAGCCTGCCGAACGTGTCTGCAACACTCTTATTATCAAACAGCACCATCCCCAACTGCGGCTTGGATTCATCTGGCTCAGGATAGTGATACAGGGCCAATGGCGTTCATAACAGCCACTCGATCACTTCAGAAACCCGCCTTTAAACTGAAGTTACTTAATTGGCCTTAACGTATACAAGCAATAAGAGTTAACGTGGTCTCTTTATATATGGTATGATCCCTATTGGTTAAAACGCCGTGTTGTGGCTGGAATAGCGCAAAGTTATCATGAAACATTGATCGTGTTAGCCTGCAACAAGGTAGGTCATGAGTGTAACAAGATCAGTCAAGGCGCACGTGATACACACAATAATTCAAAAAGAAGTAAACACTTCCAGATGTTCGTGAAACATTAAACATGCATGTGACAATAAATTCATATGTATACTGTTTAAGAGATAAACTCTGAAAGATGTATTTCGGTCATCGATGGAAAGTAATTCCCTTTCCACCGTCCAAATGTGCATATTAAGAAGTGGCTGCAGGACGGGGGAATGCATTTGGTGTTGCCTAGTTGGCGAACACAAATTCACTGCGAAGTGTGCAGCATGTTTCAGTGACGTCACAGAAAGGACCGTCAAAAATGTAAATGAATTACGTGAAGGCGGTTTGGAAAAAAAAGGGGGGGGGGGATTGCATCTGCAAGGGAGGAAATCCAGGTCATCCACGCATAACCGACGACACGGTGTAAACTGCATGGGAAGCCTTTCAGCGTAGCCCATAAAAATCAACTTATTGGCTTAATCATGAATTGAATTTGATCTGGCGCGTTGTCCGGAAGCCTTTCTTTTGAAAGCTTACATACTGCAATTAGTTCATGCACTAAACGTGAATTACAAATTCAAAGTTTCAAAAGAAATTTTCTGACAGCTCGGCTTGTTTCCAGTGAAGAGGCCACACTTCAATTGAGCGTAAAGTCAACCGCCAAAATAATGTCTAAGCTTCTCATAATCCACACAAAGTCATCGGGCATGAAAGGTATTCTTAAAAGTTGTGTATCTTGTGCCATTTCACATCACAGAACTTACGGCCTTTTCTTTCTTTTCTCCTTCTTTCATTTTTTCCCCCCCAGAAAATCACTGGATAGGAAAACTTCGCTGGGCCGGTTTGTTAACTGGCTTACGCCTAATTTCACACAGATTCTAGCGAGGTCATATTCCGTCAATATCCCTCCTCACTTTCTTCGGACGTTGCGAGAACACCAGAGCAGCCCACAACCACAATGACGTATGGGATTTCAAATGGTGCTCCTGGTCCCCCGGGTCACCAGAACTAACATCGTGTGATTTGCTGTTTGTGCCACCACTGCCAACAAACTTCGCTGAACTGGAACCCTGGATCACTAGAGCAGTAACATCATTGATCAGAGACGTAGTTGCGAAGGTATGGGAAGCAACGGAATATCGAATCGCCGCCTGCTTGTGACTCATTGTGTGCCCGTAAGGCTCATCACAAACTTTCAGATATTCTCTGCCGATCTTGTGTGTTGCAACAACGAAAAATCCTAATTTTTTATTTCTGTACATTTTAGCAGCTGTTCCCTTCTTTCCTGTATGCCGTATTAACAACGCCAGTTATGGCGATTAACCCTACGACGACTGACATTCATCTACGTAATACAAAGTTCGGTTCATACCTCACACAGAACTCAGTTCTTCTCACCGGAGACACCAATCGGCAAGCGTTGTGTAGCTAAATAATCGGTACTGGAAGAATCGACTTGTATAGTGTCTGCATTTAACCGCCAATAGTCTTTAAAATGCTTGATATACGTAATTAGTCTACAGTGTACCACACGTTATGCCAGCACACGGTAATACGTGGTGGGTAGCTGTAAAGTTGGAAGAACAGCACTACGTGCTTGATGGTTTAATTGGTAGTTACAGCAGCGCGTTAGTTATCTGTACTTACTACAGACTAAACTAGCTTTCACAATTACACCGTGGCGCAGGTATATATCGAAGCCACATATGCCTAATTAAACTGTTTGTCCCGGTCCCGAAGTTCCATGCAATCAGAACGAACTGGGGACGTAAAGCAAAGGCTCGGCATCTGCATACGACGAAGCTCCACGCTGGGTACAATTAAGTACCCGATAAACATGTGAGGCAGAGTGATCTCCTAGACAGTCTGGGCATGGCAGGTCAGGACGTCCAACCCTCAGCTGATCACTTTACTTCCGAGTACGAAACCGATGTACTGATGCTTGTTCGCATCATCACAGTTCGTCCTCTGCAGGTTCAAGCCTTGCAAAATCTGATGCTCTCCCTGAACCACACACTTCCGTACAAGGACTGCCCTCGACTGTGGTCTGGCGCCAAACAAAATGAAGAAACGTCCATTCGCACTGATTATCAAGATACAGCTTTGACTGGATAGGTGGAGGATCGTGTTATCTTCCTCCTTTCCAGCATGCTGCTGACAAACAACGCCAGTCAACACGGTAATTACACTGCGTACGTCAAATTACGGCTAATGGACTGTGAATATAATAATGTGTAAATAGACTTGCGTGTAGAAGAGACGGGAGAAAAAATTAAAGCACAATTACAAATTACTTGCAAACACGACACTGTCACAAATACACCTACGTATAATTCTAACTTTTCAAAACGCGACTTTACTGTACACGTATCAACGTGACTTGCGTTAATTTAGATTAATCTTAAGTGCAAACACAGTCGATCGTGCGCGATAGCCGAACTCACAAGGATCCTTCCATGTTATATAAATCGGAACTCTTCGTGCAGAAGTTCACTCTAACTGTACACTTCTACAGAACAGACAGCAACAATGGTAACCAATTACTATGGAGCATGTTTCGCACCAAAGAATTCTCTTATAAGGAATAACGAACACAATGAAAACTTCCTAGCGGGATACAGAACCCCGAATTCTATAAATCAGCATTCCTGATTCATTTTCGGATATACGGGGATGGAATATCCTTACATTTATCGTGATCTGCCTGACGAGCCAGGAAACTCCAGGGACACTACCTTAAAATTTGCCACGACTGGTACTCTGTTATTTTCAATTCATTCACACAACCAACCAGCTACTAAAACACCAATTAGCCGTTTAAAGGGCAACTCAAGTAAGCAATAGCTCAAAATGCGACCTTCACCTTTAAAAGCAAACAACTCCACCGCTATAAATATGCTCGTTTTAACGACGGCTTGGAAAAGTTTTGCTCTCATTGTGAATTAAATGAAGTCCATAAATGAACGGGGACCGCGGTAGCACAGTGGTTAAGGTGCTGTGCTACAAATCGGAAGGTCGCTGGTTCGATTCCAGATGGTGTCATCGGAATTTTTCATTGACATGATCCTTCCGATCGCACTATGGCCCTGGGGGTCGACCCAGCCTCTAACAGAAATAAGTACCAAGAGCATTTCCTGGGGGTAGAGGCGGCCGGTGCGTAAGGCTGACAACCTTACCACCATCCTGTGCCCTTGTCATGAAATCTGGAACCCTCTGGGCCACTCCAGGCCTGTAACGGGACTGTTTCACCTTTAACATAAATGAACACTGACAGCAAAAGATTGAGTTAAGAACGGAAAACTAGGAGGTACACGGTTATCACTAGCCTGCAAGGCACAAAGAGACTTTCTTTTCCCCACACTCATCTAGACCGGTCCTGGGGCCCACCCAGCCTACTGTACAATGGGTAACGGGGTTTTTTCCCCGGGGTGAAGCGGCCGAGGCGTGGCGTTGACCACCCACCATCCTCTAGCGCCCAGGTTAATAAGTAGCGATATACCTCTTCGCCCTCTTCGTGTCAGCATGGCATGTTACAGGGAGGCCTTTACCTTTACCTATACAGCGTTGGAAAACCGTTAACAACCAAAATCCGACTCTCGGCTTCCCGAGCACAAGTCAAACAAATACTGCCGGTAGTGACAGTGTCAGTAGCAGGCGCTTTAGAGCGGAACTAACATCAGTAACAGTTTCCGGTGTCCTGCCAGCTGCTTATTTCGCTAAACTATAGCAGGCGCAAACTGAAAAGAAACGAAGGCCGATGTGAGATACACTCTTACGCCACACACATAAGACTCCGCCCGTTGTGCAGGTACGGATAACACGAACAGAAACCAGTCTTGCACCTGACTGAGCAAGCAAGCCTCACAAATCCCAGACAACATAATGGCATTATGAACACTCAAGTCTTCTGGGATGTGTAGACTGGCCAACTTACCAGTCGGCTCTGCATATAAAGTCTCAGAAGACCTGAATATTCAGCAAAACCACTGTGAAAGCCTCAAATCTCGCACGATGGCGTTACCTTGAATGTGAGTTAACGTTTCCCATACAAACAACGAGAGTCAGGTGTTCGTATTTCAGACACGTACGGCACTGCGATGAAAAGAATGCCTAAATGAAACAACTGCGCCTAGCACTGCGGTATATGTGTATGTATGTATGTATGCGTGTATGTATATATATATATATATATATATATATATATATATAAAACGTACCGCTCCGAGCTCGTATTCGAAGCGAGGAAGAGTTCGCGTTTCGGTTTTCAGTTGCGGCCGGTTCTCCGCACGGAATGCTTCCCTCCAGGCCTAACACGGGGATCTGGCCATCTTCAAGTGACACGATTCTTTTAAAACCTTTCACACCAGTCTAAACCTCACATGGCGCTCTCAGTTGACATAAATGTGGCCCCGTGACCAAACGAAGCCGTCATGACAATTACACCAGTGATGCGGAAAATGTCAACCACGAAGGCAAGCCCCCCCCTCCCCCCCACCACCATGCCGTCGTTTCCTCACCGCAGTTTGTGCAGTTATATCGCGAATGGCGAAAAATCGAAATACTGGAAATTTCTTAAACACTTACGAGGGACTTAGAGTGATAAAAAAGTATTGTTTTAATAATCTGACTCAATGTAAAGATACTTCGTTTGTAGTTCGCGGAAGTCACTAGCGGGCCGCCGCACCATCACGACCGGCGGAACACGCGTAGCCAAACACTAGAGTAAGCGCTTCACTATATGAAGCCAAAATAAAGAAACAGTAATTACGATGACGGCCATAATATTTCCGAAATAATTTCTGTGCATCTTTTTCGCTTCAACTGAACTATATGGTTCAATATAGGGAGCGGGTCCCATTGGCATTCCGTATCTGTTCACCGCCGCCATAAATCACTTCACAAGAAACTTAAGGTTCAAAAAGCTGCAACGTATCAATTTCGTGGTAGATCCAATCATAATTTTGCACCGTTTTTGCTTATTCAAACAAAATTTTTTGAACTCTAATAAACACAATAACGCGTACAACGCTAACCAAAATAAATCGACCGTAGCAATCGACAACTTAGTTCAGTAATACATTAAAAAAAATCGATAAATCGATTTCCTTACCAGTAAAATGTTAGAAAGGATTAAACATTATGGAGAGAATAACCGCACTTGAACATGTTAAATATGTGTAAGTTGTTATATTACTACTTTGAAGGAAAACTGAGTATCACAACAAAAAACTCTCTCAACCGTTCACAGAAAGCCTGCTAGTTACAGTATGTACCACCAGGTTAAACACTAAAAAAATCCTGCTTTCTGCCCACAGAGTGCAATTGTGGTTATTGTGTAGCACTCAGAACAGAAATAAATCCCTTACATAGCATTAGCTGATACGTTTTTATAACCGAGAATAAGCCATACGAACTGAATCTTTACATATAGCTCAGCTAAATCACAGTCCTTATACTTCCTTGAGTGTACCTTACAACTAAGTTCTTATCTCTTCCTTGACCGTCTTCAAGTGCCTTTATCCCTCTTTTCAATCCGCAGTCTCAATCACCTCCCCTCATTCTCTCTAAATGCTGTCGTCACATTCCTCCCCAGTCTCGAATGGTTACGTCTGTGCAGAACATCGAGTGAGCTGATGTAGCGGTGATGCTCTACACTTGCTTTCGAGACAACGGCCTGGCTTCTCGATCGACGCTTAACCTAACAGTTTCATGACTTCCCTCGATCCCCTAAAGCGAATGTTATCCGATGGCCAGACGAGCATCTCCTTGGGGAAAATGCGGGCAAACAACGAAGCTACCCATTAACCTTCGTATAGTGCAGAGGTTAAATTGTGTGCAGTGTTGTGCCTTACATTTCCTTCGTGTATACGCACTTGCAGCGACCTTATGTCGAAATTATGATCATCAACATATGCAGGCTCCACTACAGAACAGTCAGACCGTTAACATCGCATTTTTCGAACAAAACAGTCCAGCCGTTTTACTTCACAGCGTAAACTAAATTTTATGTCCATTCCTTCATTATACACCAAACAGAAAATATCACATCACAAATGTGGTACTAATGGCTTAGACCTTCGACCGATGTCTTCGGATAATCTGACATAAAGGACTCAACGATGACCAAAATACGCATTCTATTACCCGGGTTACCTAATGTCGCCGGTAAGTTACGATCGAACTAACATGGAGACCGAAGATGTGGGCCTTGGAAATTCTCTAAGTTTTGACTTGAATGTGAGGATCTGTGTTGATTTTCTCCCCACGTTACATGGACTGTACAACTGATGAGAGATAACCTTGATGAAGGGTCGACTTCTCCGAACCCGAAGCCGTTCGACACGCGATGTTCACATTGTAACGCACGATCTCTAATTTGTATCAACCACTTACCTGAGAAATGAATACCCTCGAAAGTTCGATCTAAGCTTCACGTTAACACTGGACTATCGGCAATGTTTTGAACGAACCCTCTCTCTCTCAAATAATCAAAATCGTGTGTGTGGGTTCTAAGGCAAAACAGGCCTTCAATTCATCCACTTTATGCAAAGAAGATAAGAAAAAAACACTTTTTTTTTTCAGTTCGCGTTCCGTCCCGTCTATCACCATCAAAATTAAACTACAATACTATCGCATTTGTAGAACGGGTAGCTCAGTCGGTATAGTGACTGAGCTACGGGCTGGACGGTCCGGGATCGAATCCCGGTGGGGACGAGATTTTCCGCCCGTCCAGATCGGCCCTGGGGCCAACCCAGCCTCCTGTAAAATGGGTACCGGGTCTTTCCCGGGGGTAAAGTGCGGCCGGGGCGTGTTGCTGACCACTCACCCCCTTCTAGCGCCGCGGTCATGGAAGAGTAGAGCTATACCTCTACCCACCCTCTGGGCCACACCGGGCCTGTAACGCGATCACTTTACGTTACTATCGCATTTGACTTATGTCCAATGCAAGGCACATGGGCGATGAAAATTTAAAACGAAAGTATCAAAGTTACGACCCAGTTCCATAACAACTTTACGTATAAAAAGTGTGGGTCATATTTACAGAGTGACTCAAAACTGAAAGTTTTAAATTAAGGATGTCATTCACTGTCGGATATATCATTTGAACACAAAGTCCGATTTTCAGATCTTACAAAACTATGCATGTTCACACTGCAATGCGTGTTGGCACAAGCATGCGTAACTTCGAAACGAACTGGCAGCTGAGAGTGTTATCTCCCCATCTGAACCAGCCAGTAAAGACGTGTCTCGACCATCATTCTTTTGGTCCACGGATCGATCAGAAGTGATGGTCCCGTGGCCCGCAACATTGGCCACCATGATCTCCAGATCGGAACAGCCCCCAGATCTTTGCTGGTGCGAAGGGAACATGTAACATATGGTGTAATGATAAAGACTGAAGACACAAGCTGGAATGACTGTTGCACTGTGGACGATGTAGTACAGGACAATACTAATGAACTAACGATAGCAACACGCTCGACACTGTTGCAGTGGAAAATCAATATGTATTACACATCCTGAGTGTGTGTTTGTAGCTTCAAGTGCCCAACGTTAAATGCGTATGCACCGTATTTCCATCCGTGGCCTGCCCAGATCTATAATATTTTTCCACGTTATCTCATAAACGGCATGATTTTCAAGGGGGGAGGAGGGGGGAAGTCACTGAAAACGAAATGTGTTTTCATTTTCTGTACAAGTTTTGTCTGTAACATTTTTATTCTAGGAAGAACTGAGCGAGATCTGAACAAAAACCCATATTGGTCTTCATGTAAAGTACTCGTTATTCTTGTCAGAATTTAATGAAACTTGAATTTTCTCAACGGATTTTCGAAAAATATTCAAATATCACATTGCATGAAAATCCGTCCTGTGGGAGCCTAATTGTTCCCTACAGACAGATGGACGGACGGACGGAGACATATGACGAAGCTAAAAGTCGCTTTTTGGAACTTCGCAAACAAACTACACGTACAAATTTGTATAAAGGATATACTTCTCTGCTGTCTTGAATTCTGTCGTTAAATTTTAATCTCGTCACGATGATCTGAACTGTACTGAATTAGCTCAGGATTCGGCGGCCAACAACGGTTGTTGCAAGAAGAAATACACTTGTACACACAACAGGCTGTACGATGTGCTGTATTTATGCTTGTGGTTACGACTGTCTTCTTGGCTTAGAGTCGGTTCCCACTAACACACCTCGCATTTTTGGTTAACTTGTGCTCAATCAACTTAAATTATACATAAATATGAGACGGATGATTCATTTCCACGGCCCTTATTTGAAGTCACTACTGTCACCATTTTTATGTCTTAATTTTATTATTACACTATTCTTGTCTTAAGGAGGAGCAGGCCAACCCTGGTAATCTGCTAAAGTAGTGATGTACGTACTGTCTCCTGCCAAGTGAACATGACCCTCATTTCTCCCTTGTTTCCCACTTTCTTCTACTCTCTAACCACAACTTAAGACCATCTCTCGCACTCAGAATTTTAGTTTTCCAAAAGTTAATCGTGGCAATGGAATACAATTATGAAGGTGAAAAGAGTCCCATTCCCTAACCTAATAAATGGCCAATTAAAACAGAATATGTTAGATCCTAACAATCTGGTGGCATGCACTGTGACAATAAAGAAAAACAGGTCACGAATAATGTGATTGCGAACGTCAGCGACCTCTTTTAGATTACAACTTGACACGCGAGATTTGATTAACAATAAAAAAAGAACTCCAAAGCCACGCGACTACTGCTTACGGTACGACACGGAACAGTCTCGGACCATCCATTGTCCACAGTGTAACACGGCCACAACTACCGACAGGCGGCTTGATAATAAACAGAATTTCGAACTAATTACAGATCTCGGGTCAGTGCGTCCAAATCTGTGCTCCACGGATAACTACTACTCGTGAATGATGTAGTTACAATTAACTACAGTCTGATCTGCTATAATGTGAAAGTTGCATTATGGTGAAACCTCGCGTTATAGAAAACAGCTTAATAAAAATAGGATCAAATCCGAAAAAAAAATGTGGTCCGTCATCCAGCCTTACACCTCCACAATGGTCGCGGAAATCGCGTACCAGCCAACACGCGTATGCGCTAGTACGCGTTATAGCCAAGTCGCGTTAACGAAACAGCCGTAAGAGCAGAACTGATTAAACTTAGAATTTGAAACTGCATGTGAATGATGCTGACGGGAATCTTCGAGTTATGAGAAAGGAGGGCAAATCCATAACCGCAAACTCAAATAAATTAGAAATTTATGGTACATGACGAGTTCGAACATACGGAATAGGACAGTAAATCGATATATCCGAAATAACGTTCATAACAAGAATTATGAATGACGCAATGAACAAATGTCGAAATAAAACCGTCTCAAACACATATAGTGTGGGTACGTGGTGCAGGATGAGGAAGTCAGTGATCAGTCGTCGGCCGTATGAAGAACTGTAGGACATCACTAGAACAATAGACAGTTCGGTTCGAAAAGGAGTCGCAGACAGGTTTAAAGCCCGATTTCAAGTTCTCCCAGTAGTGCTGACGAAGATTCAAGTCTTCCTAAATATAATGCCGTGTCGACTGGTAGACAGGTTTTGACATTTCGAAGACACTACGCTTCTTCAAAAGTCGGTAACTACTTACCAAACGACACGGCGTAACTCACCACAAGACACGAACCTTCAGGTCTAATACCCTTCAAGAAGCGGGAGGAAGAACTTAGTTTTATTTAGTTTTATGCTCTGACCAAGTGTTTCAAGTGCGAAGGTTCGTAAGAATTTGGAATAAGACGGTACTATCTGGCATTTTTCTGGACAGACTGACGAAAACAAAGAAAAAGCTCAGTATGGAAAACCGTCCGTAATCTGAAGCTGCCATCTGAACCAACAACCTCCGAAACACAAGTCTAATGCCTACTACGTAACCTTCACTAGGATAATGAAGGTGATTATCACCAATACAAGGAAGGACTTGAAACCGAAGTGGTGTTTTCCAAAAGTATTAACGGCCATCAACAAATAAATTAAAGACGCAGCAGGAGCAGGATACGGCCGCCAAAGCACAAGTGTCCATGGCACCCAGCAGTAAATTCCATTTCTTACCAACTGCGATTTAACAAGATTGAAATGAATCTGCTGATCCGAACAACTGAATTAGTAACTGATCGATTTCTGACAAATAACAGTCGCTGAATGCAATACGTCAGAGTGATATCTGAGTATCTACCTGTCATTCTGTGGCCATATAGGCCTCCCTATGACGCATACAACTGACATGCTTCTTACTAACCGTCAATATCTTCAACTCGAAGAGTTTTTGTTCATATTCGTTCTTGAGTGTCAACGTGTATCAATCTCCACCCCCCCCCCCACCCCTCCGCCCAGAAAATTAATAAATTTCTAACCGACTGCACACCTTTAACATAAAGAGTGGTCCACAGTCGGTGTAACCTCTTTTAGTGTACATTTGACTAAAGTGTTAACTGACCACTGGGTCACTCAGGATAGGCCTACAGTTTTTTAAAGTGTCTTGTTGAATGACACTTTCGAATGCTAAAATTCGGCGACTCAACTACGAACTATGACAAGGGCCCTACAGTGTCCATGGAAGTAGTATTTATAGAATGGAAATACAAGATAGGCAATGAGTCACGTTCGTGTAATCATTGTTGCAGTGTAAAACAATAAGTATTACACATTACGAAAGTGTGTTTGTAGCCTTAGGTACCTAGCGTGAAACGCACATGCGCCGTATTGTCATCTGTGGCCTGCCCGGCTCTACTATATTTTTCCACATTATCTCATAAAGGCACGATTTTCGAAAAAAAAAAAGTTATTGGGCATACAATGCATGTTTTGATTTTCTCTACATTTTTTGTCTCAAACATTTCTCATTCTAAGAAGAACTGAGCGAGATATGATTTTAAAAATGTGTATTAATATTCGTGTCATTTGTTATTCTTGTCAGATTTGAAAGAAACTTGAATTTTCTCGACAGACTTTCGAAAAATATTCAGATATTAAATACCATGAAAATCCTTCCAGTGGGAGCCGAGATGTTCCATGCGGATAGACATACATACACACATACATACATACATGCATGCATGCATGCATACATACATACGTGGGCTGTACAAAAAGTATCGGACCTTTGGTCGGCAAAAATACAATTATTTATTTTGACGTCTGAAACCCTAATCCCCTTCAAAGTAGTCTCCTTGGTAATGCACACACTTCTTCCAG
>Ga0123352_10006620_pt1 | contig 17759 bp, 15 predicted proteins | sample TergutLab28metaG_FD_89700 | JGI IMG/M metagenome (GOLD analysis project Ga0123352, IMG submission 89700) | Labiotermes labralis P1 segment gut microbial communities from Petit-Saut dam, French Guiana - Lab288 P1 | ecosystem: Host-associated > Arthropoda: Insects > Digestive system > Gut ... | reverse complement strand
TTGCGCGCAAATACCGGGGTTCCATCCCCAGGTTTTTGCGTGCTTTTTATTCCCTGTTCCTCTGCTTTCAGCTTTTCAACACCACTTCTTACTCTCATTTTTCTCGCTTTTTGATCCTGTACATAGTGTGAATACTAACAATGTACGCAGAGCCGGACATATCTTTTGGGGATATAGCGCGGCACTTTGCGGAGCAGGACATTGACTTTGACGGAAAAGAATTATCCCGGTGTACCTTATCAAACCTGTTGCGAAACCCTAGCATCTATAGATTGCTTAATGTAATCAGATATTCTCAACGCGCATTCCTCCTCGATACTAAGGTCTATCAACGCAAATGAAATGCACCTCGCAAATGTCATTTCATAACGCACAAAAGTCACAGTGCTAAGTCAATTTTCTTCTTATCGCCTTTTACACTGAAACCAGCTTATGTCCTCGCCTTAGTGGAAACGAGTTTAATATTTTACTACAGGTGTTGCAATTATAAAATTCTCTTAATTCGCAAGCATTTGCTCAAGCGCTAAAGCGCATTTAAAGTTCAAATAATAAGGCGTGTCGAATGGGTCATAAGAATAAAGCTCGGCGATTTTTCGCTTGCGCTGCAAAACCGTATTTTTGTGCAAAAACATTTTCTCGGCAACTAAAGTGGTGTTAAGGTCACATTGCAAGAGCATTGTGAAAGTTGTGAATAATTGTGAGTTGTTCTTACGGTCATATGTGATGACCGGCTCAAAAAGCAGGCCCTTCACTTCGTTTATTTTTTCTCGGTCAATGGCATCGCAAATTAATGCAAACAGCTGAAAGTCTGCGTATTCAACTGCGGGCTGGGAGTTGTAGACGTTTTTTGCAATATTAAACGCAAACAGCGCTTCTTTGTAGCTGCGGCGTATATCAATAAGTGCTTTACAATAGCCGCCTACCCCCGAGCATATCCGGGCATCAACCGATTTTTCTATTGTTTCTATCAGCTTTGTGCAAAAGGCGCTGATTGGCTTCATGGCGTCATCCTGCTGCATATCTGTCGAAAATAAAATCATAATCTTATCGTCAAGGCACGTAACAATACTATTAGAAAACAGTGTGCCAACTCCGGCTTCTGCAGCATGCAGAAGCCGGAGTTGTCTTTTGTTAAATGTTTCATCATGATCGGCTTCTTTTTCATCAACAAAGCCTATAATCGCGCAAACTTTCACTTTTGAAATGAACACGCCTAAAACTTCACCAAGTTCGGCAGCTGCGTCTTCGCTTGGAAAATCCCAGTTCACAAGATCTGTGATGAAATTTTTTAGAATAGCGCTGCTGTGGTCTTTTGCGCTGACCTTGCCGAGCAGAACAATTCCAAGTGTGCTCTTGGCCTGTGATATGGCTATTTCGTCAGAATGGCTCAAATCATTTGCGCCAAGCACGACCATTACGCCGCTGTAGCCGGCCGCGCTGACAATCGGGCAAAACAGCACCCAGCTGTCAACTTCCTCGGATGGTGTGGTCAATACATTTTGGCCTTTGTCAATGAGCACAGAAAGGTTACGCTTGATGACTGTCTTGATTGAATGGCTTACGTCGCGAGTAAACTTGTTGTGAGAGTATGCGAGGCAAACGCTACTGTAGTTGTAAAAATAAACTTCTTTGTCGATTAGGTTTGAAAGTTCTTTGATCACCCCGCCGATCCCTCGGCCACTGCTCAAAAGATCCCGCATTTTGTCATAGACTTGCAGCTTGTATGCCAACTGCTCGTCTTTGTTTGGGTGTAGCATTTCAATAATTACTGTAATGATATCGCTATAAGCGGTGGAGGCTGACGCCACAATAAGCGGGAAGTCCAGCTCGTTGCACATTGCGATCAAGGGGGCAGGCACATATTTAAGATAATGCCCGACATGAAAGAGGATCAAACCGCTTATTCCGCGTTCGTTCAGTCTTTTTATAACATCTAGCTGGGCTTCAACATCGTCGGAAATTGAATAGAAAGCAGATATTTCGAGCTGATCAGGCTCATTAAAGTCTGTTAAATGCGGCACTTCCAGCACGCTTACACTTTTAACTGCCCTGTCAAGCCCGCCATGTCCAGCAACCACTTTCCCCGATGACAGCGGCGGTATCTTCATAAGGTCGCCTACCGTGAACTTCATAACCCTCACCCCCAAAATATATCTCTGGAAGAATGCTCGACATTTCCGATGATTTGATAGTAACACGTTTTGAATAAAAATTCAAGATTTGAATGTGCGCTCGCACATTGTGGCGGGGAAACAACATGTGCATAAACATTCAAAGCTGTGATATAATTCAGCTATAGTACGAAATAATTGAATATTTGGAATATATAACCAGTAATTTTGTATGAACAATACAATATGGTTAATTTAATAAAGGTGCTGAATATGGCAAGAACTTTGAAAGTAGCCCTTGGGCAGATGGCCTGTGAAACCGGCAATGTTGAGAGCAATGTAGAAAAAGCTGTAGAGATGGTTAAGCGAGCTGCAAAACAAGGCGCACAGATAATATGCTTTCCCGAGCTGTTTGCGACGGGGTATAACCTTTCTATCTTAAAAGAAGATATGGCGATGCTCAGCCGCGACAAATACCGCTATGTTTTTGAAGAGATGAGCAATGCGGCCAAAGAGAGCGAGATTTACATCATTGCTCCTTTTGCGTACCCCAAAAGCGATGGAGAGCTGTTCAACAGCGCGCACTTGTTTGATTCTGCCGGGAGGAATTGTGGGATTTTCAGTAAGTCGCACTATTTTGGAATAGAAGAGGAATACTTCAGCATAGGGGACTCTTACCCTGTTTTTGAAACTGCGATCGGCAAGATCGGAATTATGATTTGTTATGACGCTGGCTTTCCCGAAGTTGCCAGGGCGCTGATGCGTGAAGGTGCTGAAGTTATATTTGTCCCTTCAGCGTGGAGGATTCAAGACCTGCACGCATGGCTGTTAAATATACCCTCCCGTGCGCTGGAAAACCAGCTGTTTACGGTAGGGGTTAACAGAAGCGGCAGGGAAGGAGACCTTGTGCTTTGCGGAAACAGCGTGGTTTGCGATCCATTTGGCAGAGTACTTGCACAAATGACCACAGAGCAAGACGGCGTATTGGTTTGCGAAATTGATTTGGACAAACTGTACGAAGAAAGGGCGGGTGGTGGCTACCTAAAAGATTTGGATCTGAAAAAATACCACAACTCGATGCGCGTCAATGTTCAATAACACAAGGCTGCGCGAGTTTTGCGTATTGACCACAGGTTCTTAATATGAGCGGAGGAGAATGTATATGCCACAAATGTACTCTTTGGAACTGGGCAAAGCGGGCTATATTATTGCAAAAGATATCTGTAAAGTGAAGCCTGGCGAGTCAGTCTTGCTTACCGTTGATTCCGTGTCGGATTTTGAACCGGTAGAGGCGGTTGCGCGGGCAGCCGAGGCACTTGGAGCGAAAGTTATGGTAGCCTGGCATTCTACCTTGCAGGGCTACGGAAAGACTGCTGACGCAATGATGCCCGCGCCGCTAAAAGCTTGTGTGCCGGTAAGTGATGTTTGGGTAGAGTTTAACAACCAAGGGCTGCTTTACTCAACCCCTTGGGAAGAAGCTGTCAACAATGGCAGGACCCGCTACCTTTGTCTTAGCGGAATGGACAAAGCGCAGATTGTTCGCACACTAGCCACATTGGATATGGATCTTCAAACAAAATTTCAAAGCAAAGTGGTTGAGTTAACAAAAAAAGCGAAACATGTGCGGGTCACCACCCCGGCCGGAACGGATATCTTATTTGAAAACGCGCCTGACCGCCCTTGCCTGAACGAGTTGGACGCTTCTACGCCAGGTGCGCACTTCTTGCTTGGCCAGATCGGCTGGGCACCGCTTGAACACACGATTAATGGTAAAATTGTGTTTGACGGGACGTTTACTGCGGGAGCGGAAGCCGACTTGGGCATCCTGAGCAGCCCGATTCACCTCACAGTTGAAAAAGGCGTGGTAACCGACATAACTGGCGGAAAAGAAGCCCAGTTTGTCGCGAAATTCTTGCGGGACCTGAACGACCCCAGAGTTTACAACATTGCGCATTTCTGCTATGGCGTTAACCCGGGCGCAAAGCTTTGCGGTGTTTGTGTTGAGGACGAGCGCGTTTGGGGGGTTACCGTTTGGGGGATGGGGTACCAAGGCTCTGTGTTCTGCGGCGGCCACGGGGACGCAGTCACCCACGCGGATGGTGTTTGCCTTAACTCTACCGTCTATTTAGATGGCGAAAAACTTCTGGATGAGGGCGTTGTGGTACATCCCCAGGTTGCCCCGATCGCAAGAGAAATGGGCAAGTAAATGTCAAATGCGTTAGGTGCTGTGGACATGAGAATGATTTCGCGCATCGCCCTTGCGGGGTGCCAGTTGCCTCGCAAAAATGCATCATAATTCGCTCGAAAACCAGTGAAACAACCTCAACCCTCAGCGCCTGGAAAGACAAATGAATTCACAAAATTCGGAGGGAAAAACTATGACAGGCAAGTCAATTAAAAAGGTGCTTTCGGTTTTACTGATCGTGGCTCTGTTGGCGGCGTGTGGTGCGCCAGCTCAGCAAGGCGTCGCGACACCTGCGGGAGTGGATGATATGAGCAGCATCATCCGTATGACACAGGACTGGCCAACGTTTGCAGACCCTGCCAGAGGCAGCTTGTTTTCAGATACCATTGCCCTTGTGAACATTTACAGCCCGCTGATTTGGCCTGATCTTGATGGCAATCCGCAGCCGCACATCGCGACTTCGTGGACTGTGTCGGATGATGGGCTGGAGTATACCTTTACCATTCGCGACGATGTTATCTTCCATTCCGGCAATAGGATGACAGCCCACGATGTCGCGTTCAGCATGAACCGTATGCTGACAATTGGCGAAGGGTTTTCTTATCTCTGGTTAGGCATTGTAAACAATGCCGAAGCGATCGATGACACAACGGTAGTCTTCACACTGAACAGCCGTTTCGGGCCGTTTGTCTCGTCGCTGATTCGCTTCTTTATCGTGGATGAGGCTGTTGTTAGGGAAAACATCGACACTTCCGTTTCAACTTACGGCGAGTGGGGCGATTTTGCCACGACCTGGCTACTGACCAATAGCGCAGGCTCCGGGCCTTACCGCATTCGCGAGTTCCGCTTTGACGAGTTTGTTATGGGTGAGCGCTTTGAAGAATACTTCCAAGGTTGGGAACCGGACGCACCCGAGTTCTTTATACTCTCCGGTGCTGTTGACCCCGTTTCAGTACGGACTGCCATGAGCAACCGCCAGTTGGAAATCACCGACGAGGTTCAGCCGATTGAAAATCTCGACGCGATGGGGCAGATGGACGGCGTTGAAATTGTGGGCATGAGAACGGCAACCAACTTGAACATGATGCTGCATACCAGAATGGCGCCCACCGACTGCGTACACTTTAGAAGGGCAATGGCATATGCGTTTGATTACGACACCGTACTCAACGATATTGTACCGGGTTCATTCCGGGCGCACGGGCCGGTACCCTCAGTTTTGCCCGGCCACGACCCTTCAATCGAAGGCTTTAGACGCAACCTTGACAATGCTAGGGCCGAGCTTGAGCAGTCCATCCACTATGGTAACCCCGATATGATGAATGTCACTCTTACCTGGTGTACCGAGGTTCCGATCCAAGAAAGAATTGCGCTGCTCTTTATGGCAAATATGGCAGAAATCGGAATTGGTGTAGAAGTGACAGGCAAGCCGTTTGGCGCGATGGTTGCTGACGCATCAAGCCCGGAGACCACCCCGAACGTTTCGTTTGTGAACGTTTCCGCGCCTTTCTTTGAGGCGGGGGCAATGCTCCAAACAAGATACCACTCCTCCTCCATGGGTACTTGGGAGCAGATGGAATGGCTGGGTGACCCTGAAGTTGATCGCATGATCGAAGAAGCCCTGGCCACCACCGACATGAACGAGCGCTTTGAGAGATACAAAGAGATTCAAAGAATCATCTTTGACCTTTCACCAACGATTTGGGTGTTTGACCACTTTGAGAGAAGAGCTTTGCAAGCGTCTTATGTAGAGTGGAACCCTCACCAGTTCAACCAACAAGGCATTGAATACACTTACCCTATGGGCTTTGCGATGTACGTGCGCGACATGAGAGTGTTCCCGGACAGAAGATAAGTTTCTTAGAGCGTTGATACAAATGTAAGAGGGGGCCGCTTCAATGGTGAGGTATATCAATTGAAGCGGCCGTCTTAAAGCGAAGTGGATTTTTGAAGGGGCAAAAACTATGGTTACTTTTTGGATTAAGCGGATAGCAACCTATCTTTTGGTGTTATTAGGGCTTTCTATACTTGTATTCATTATAGGGAGAGTAATACCCGGCGACCCGGCCCGCCAAGCACTGGGGCCGAGAGCGCCTGAGGAAGTTGTGCAGGCCTTGCGCACAGAAATGAACTTAGACCGCCCGCTGCCTGTTCAGTATGCCCTCTGGCTTCAGGGTGCGGTCAGGCTTGACCTTGGCATGTCCCTCATGACAAGGCGGCCGGTTATTCAAGACGTCGCCGAGTTTTTGCCCGCGACGCTCGAAATTGTATTCCTCTCTGCTATTTTTATGATTATTGGCGGCGTGCTGCTTGGAATTGCCGCGACCAAGTACTCAGATAAGTGGCCGGACGGGTTTATACGTATTTTTTCTTATTTAGGCATTGTTTCGCCTGCCTTTGTATGGGCGATTATTTTGATGTTGATCTTTGGCTATGCCCTCCCGATACTGCCTAGTACCGGGAGGATTAGCTTGATGATGCCTGCGCCACCCGGTGTGACGGGCATGTATACAATCGATTACCTTTTGAGCGGCAACTTTGCCGGATTTTGGAACGCTTTTAAGCATCTTTTGATGCCTGCGTTTGCTTTGATGCTGGGCGGTATGGCGCAAGCTGCGCGGCTCACCCGCTCTACCATGCTTGAAAACTCGAAAAAAGACTACATCCTGGCAATGCAGGCGTACGGCGTACCTGAGCGCAATGTCTTGTTCCGGTTTCTGCTAAAGCCTTCTATGATCCCTACTGTGTCCATACTTTCCCTTGATATTGCCGCGCTGTTTGGCAACGCGTTTTTGGTTGAGCAGCTTTTCAATTTTCCCGGACTTTCCCGGTACGGGATGCAAGCGATGCTAAACTCCGACCTCAACGCAATTTCGGCAGTGGTTATGATCTTGGGGCTTGTGTTTATCTTTGTAAATATCATGATAGAAATTATCATTTCTTATTTAGACCCGCGGGTCCGTTTGATGGGGGGGGCTAAGTGATGGAACATGCACCCGAACAAAAAGTAATTAAAAGAGATATCGGCGAAGCCTTGCGGAAAAACTGGTACAAATTTTCGCTGAACAAAATGTCAGTGGTGGGGCTTTGCATTATTCTGGCCGTTTTGCTTCTGGGGGTTTTTCAGCCGGTGATCGCCCCGTTCCCTGATCATTCGGGCGCGGTTGTTGATTTTTCTAATGCGTCAAGGCCGCCAAGCGCCGAGCACTTTATGGGCACGGACGTTATGGGCAGGGATATTTTCAGCCGCGTGCTTTATGCTTTTCGCGGCGCTTTGACAATGGGCGTCGGCGTGTTGGCGGTCGTTGTGCCCATCGGAGGGATCTTCGGTCTGATTGGCGGGTATTACCGCGGGCGCTGGATTTCTACAGTAATTCTGAGGGTTACCGACATTTTCTTGGCACTGCCGCCGCTGATTCTGGCGCTTTGTGTGGGTGCGCTGATGCGCCCTACCTTGTTCAATTCCATGATGGCGATCTGCATATCCTGGTGGCCGTGGTATACCCGCCTTGTTTACGGGATGACCGCGTCTATTCGCAATGAGATGTATGTTAAATCGGCCGAACTGTTGGGGGCTAAAAAAAGGCATATCATCTTTAAAGAAATTCTGCCCAACTGCCTTGGTCCGGTGTTTACGAAAATGACGCTGGATATGGGCTGGGTTATCCTTACCGGGGCGTCACTCAGCTTTGTCGGGCTGGGCGAGCAGCCACCGACCCCTGCCCTTGGCACAATGGTTTCGGACGGCGCGATGTTCTTGCCCGGTCTTTGGTGGATTTCAATCTTCCCTGCAATTTGTATCATGATTATTGTGCTAGGGTTTAACCTAATGGGGGACGGTGTGAAGGATATGCTGTCGAGCGAGGAGTAATATTCATGGATAACATAATTGATGTAAAGGATTTGTTCGTGCAGTACCGCACATTCGCGGGGCAGGTGAAAGTCCTTAATGGCGTGAATTTGACGGTGCGCAAAGGCGAAAAAATAAGCATTGTTGGCGAAACCGGCTGTGGAAAGACAACGACGGTTAAAGCGATCTTAAAAATACTGGCCAAGCAGGCGTCAATACCCAAAGGTGAGATTCTCTTTGGCGGGGTCGATGTGCTTAAGATGAACAAGAGCGAGGTCAGCCGAATGCGCGGCTCGGGAATTTCAATGATCTTTCAGGACCCGATGCTGGCTCTAAATCCCGTGTTTACGATCGGCAGCCAGATGTCGGCGGTCATAAAATATTCGGGGCAGCCGGGCGCAGAAAAGTCGGAAGTGCAAAAAGAGCTTGCCATTAAAGCGCTTAAAGAAACTTCGATGCCCGACCCCGAGCGCATTTTAGACAGTTACCCCTTTCAGCTTAGCGGGGGGATGAGGCAGCGGATATGCATCGCCATGTCGCTGGCCACCCCGCGGGAGCTGGTTATAGCGGACGAGCCGACCACCAACCTTGATGTTACCATCCAAGACCAAGTTCTCAAGATACTAAAAGCGCGGGTGGAAGAAAAAGGCAGTTCACTTATTATTATCACCCACTCGCTGGGTGTCGCGCGAGAAACAAGTGACCGCACCTATGTCATGTACGCCGGAAACATGGTCGAAACCGCGCCCACGGCCGAGCTGTTCAAGAAACAGTTGCACCCATACACAAAAGCGCTGATGGATTGCATACCAAAGCTTTCGGGCGGCGGGGTGGCCGAAGGGATACCGGGCAGCTTGCCCAACTACCTCCTAGAAACGCCCGGCTGTAGATTTGCTTCTCGCTGTACCAGCGCGATTGAGCGGTGTCACAGGGAAAAACCTGAATTTATTGACGTGGGTGGCGAACACAAAGTAGCTTGTTTTCTCTGTGAGAGTTGAGGTGAGTAGAATGCAGGAAGTCTTAAAGGTTAAGGGGCTAAAGAAATACTTTCCCGTTACTAAGGGCAAACAGAAAAACCTGGTTGTAAAAGCAATTGACGGAATTAACTTTGTTATAAAAGAAGGCGAAACACTGGGGCTTGTGGGAGAATCGGGCTCGGGCAAAAGCACGACCGCTTACAACGTGATTGGGCTTTACGATTCGACCGAAGGTGAGATGTTTTTCAAAGGTGAAGATATCACCAAAAGTTCAGAAAAAAGGGGGCTCAGCCTAAAAAAAGACATTCAGATCGTTTTTCAGGACCCGGGCACCAGCTTGAACCCTCAGCGCACAGTAAAGCAGATTCTCTCCCTCCCGCTCGAAATACACGGAATGCTCGACAGGGCAAACCCAGACAGGCAGATTAGCGAGCTGTTAAAGTCCGTAGAACTTCCGCCTGAGTTCCTTTACAAGTACCCGTCCTCTCTTGGGGGCGGCGAGCGGCAGATGCTGGCCATTGCGCGCGCGCTGTCGACCGACCCGTCGCTGATTGTACTTGACGAGCCGACGTCTTCTCTTGATGTTTCTGTTCAGGCAAAAATAATCAATATGTTAATCAGGCTGCAAAAACAGCGAAATTTGTCGTACCTGTTCATTACACATGATCTTAGTTTGATGCGGAACCTCGCCACCCGGGTGGCGATTATGTATCTTGGTAAAATTGCGGAGATTGCGCCCACAGATATCTTTTTCAAATCGCCAAAACACCCGTACACCCAGATGCTGCTCTCCTCCATACCGGTGGTGAGCGAGGCGGAAGAATCGCTCAAACCCGGCAGCATCCGTTCACAAGGCGAAATACCCAGCCCGGTCAATGTGCCTGACGGATGCAGCTTTAACACAAGATGCCCTTACGCGAAAGGCAGGTGCTTTACTGACGACCCGCAGATGGTCGAAGTCGGTACAGAACATTTTGTGCGATGCCATTTGATTGAAAAATAAGGCAGGCAGATACCAACAAATGAAGGGAGAACAATCATGTTAAGGCAAGTGTTGAAGACAAGGCAGGAAGTAGAGGATTTTGTAAACGGGCTTGTATTTTTTGGCACCGGCGGCGGCGGTACCCGAGTAAATGGCATTGCGTCGCTAATGGCAATGATTGACGCAGGCATTGAGGTGGGCTGGGTAGACCCTGCCACCATCCCGGACGATGCGCGCACCATCTGCCCGTTTTTGATGGGTTCGATCGCGCCGAAGACTCCCGAACAACTCAAGGAAATGGAAAGTTTTGGCTTTACAAATCCGATTTATGGCGAGAAAGACCAGCTGGCAAAAGCCGTGACCGCCCTTGAAGAAATTCATGGTGAAAAAGCAAAATGCCTGGTGCCGATCGAACTGGGTGGCGCAAACGCCGCGGCCTGTATCGCGGCCAGCGCGATCAACGGAATCGTCACGGTAGACGGTGACTATACAGGCCGGGCGATCCCAGAAATTCAGCAGACAACGCCCTATATTTTCGAAAAGAGCCTGTTGCCCATCACCACCTGTGACGCGTTTGGCAATACCACGACCATTACAGGCGCGATCAATTGGCATGTCGCCGAGCGGATTGGCAAACACATCGCGGCCGCTTCTTTTTCTCTTGCAGGGGAAGCTGGGTTCTTCCTGACCGGGAAAGAAATGAAAGAAATTCTGGTGCACGGCACAATGACCGAATGCTATGAGATTGGGAAGCTGATCCGCGAAGAGCGTGAAGCCGGAAAAGACCCCTTCGAAGCGGTTGTAAAAAGGCTGGGCGGTTGGATCCTGCTCAAAGGCAAAGTGACCAAAAAAGAGTGGTACGACCGGGTTGGCTACTACTGGGGCGCCCATACCATGACAGACGACAGCGGAAAAGAGATTAAAATCTGGTTCAAAAACGAAAACCATGTGAGCTGGCTGAACGGCGAATACTACGTGACCAGCCCGGATATGTTGATCATTGCGAATACAAAGACCGGTGAAGCGTACACCAACGACACCATCGAAGAGGGTATGGAAGTTACAGTCATTGGCGTAAAGGCAAGAGACGTGTTCAGAAAACAACGGGGAATTGATGTGCTCGGTCCGCGCGCTTTTGGTTTTGACCTGGATTATAAGCCAATTGAAGAGATTATGGGCTAAAACGTGTTTTAAACCCATTTAACGCGAAATGTTCACACGGCGGAAAGGTTGCCGCCGTGGGGGCGTTTCGCGTTATAATATAACAGATTTGGGGGGCGATTAGAATGTTAACCAAACAGATGATTGACATTTTTGATCTTTTAGACAGTGCCACGGCAAACGGCCAGGCGGTTGTAGATTACCTGGACGGCATCCGTGCCGGGGCGATCACATATCCCCTTGTCGGACCACAGGGCAAAACAGATATGGTGAAAGTGAAAATCCCCGGAAAGCGCGGAAAAAGCTGTGGGGGTGGCGCGCCGACCATTGGGCTGCTTGGTCGGCTGGGCGGATTGGGCGCCCGCCCCGAGCGAATCGGGTTTGTGTCAGACGGAGACGGTGCGCTGATCGCGCTTGCTGTTGCCGCCAAGCTTTTGGATATGCAAAACAAAGGCGATTTTTTGGATGGCGACGTTTTGGTGTCGACCCATGTCTGCCCGGACGCCCCTACACAACCGCATACCCCGGTCGCCTTTATGGGTTCCCCGGTGGATATGGCGCAAGTGAACAGGGAAGAAGTTTCACCGGAACTGGATGCGATCCTCTCGGTTGACACAACCAAGGGAAACAGAATCATCAACCATCGCGGCTTTGCGATCTCCCCTACGGTAAAAGAAGGGTATATTCTGAAAACAAGCGATGATTTGCTTGATATCATGACCATTACCACCGGGCAACTGCCAAAAGTGTTTGCCCTGAGCACACAGGACATTACCCCTTACGGCAATGATTTATATCACCTAAACAGCATTTTGCAACCGGCAACAGCCACTTCGGCCCCGGTTGTTGGTGTGGCGATCACAACAGAAATGCCAGTTCCCGGCTGCGCTACGGGGGCAAGCCATATAACCGATATGGAAGAAGCCGCCCGCTTTATGTTAGAAACCGCGAAGGCGTTTGGTCGCGGTGAGTGCAAATTCTATTGTGCGCGCGAATTTGAAATCATTGAGCGCCTTTACGGCAAGATGAGCCACCTGCAAACTCTGGGCAAGTAAGACACCTATCGACAAGTAAAGGAGAAACAGGTATGCCATTGAAAATCGCGGTGTGTATCAAATCGGTGCCCGAACCCGGACAATACGACCGGATAAAGATTTGCCCCGACACAAAATCTCTGGTTCGCACAGGCGTAGAATCGGCGATAAGCGGAGGGGACAGGCACGCACTTGCCCTTGCGTTTGCAATAAAAGAAAAGCTTGGCGGTGCGGTAACCGCGCTGACAATGGGTCCGCCGGATGCCAAAGGCCAACTGCTCGAAGCGCTGGCTATGGGCGCCGACCGTGCTGTGCTTTTAAGCGATGGGCAGCTGGCCGGTTCCGACGCTTTGGCTACTTCTTACGCGCTGCATCTGTTACTCAAAAATGCCGGAAACTTTGATCTTGTTTTGACCGGAAACGAAAGTGATGACGGCGGAACAACTCTTGTGCCCTCCCAATTAGGGGAATGGATGGGGCTGCCACATATGATGGATGTTGCCGGCCTTGAGATAGAAAATGACAAGTATCTGATTGCCCACAAAGAAGCAGAGTGCGAAATACTATCTTACAAGATAGAGCTGCCCTGCTTGCTGGCGGTAAAAAGAAAGATAAACACAGTGCCGCAGACAACTGTATGGGGGTTATATGAAGCGCGGTCAAAGACGCTTGAAACCTTTGGCGTCGACAATTTAAACGGTCTGGATAAAAGTTATATCGGCCTGACAGGTTCGCCAACAAAAGCCGGAGCGCTCAGAAGCGCTCGCGGTAACAGAAACGCACAGGCAATTGAGGGCGGCGTCAAAGAAATCGCAAAGGCTATCCTGAATCGAATTAACAAGCTATCGCCGACAGCCCCAAAAATGAGGTGAACGTGATGAAACTTGAGAATGATGGAAATATTTGGGTGTATGCTGAACACAGGCAGGGAAGGCTGATCCCGGTGTTTTGGGAACTCCTGGTCAAAGCAAAAGAGTTAGCGAATAATATTGAGGGATGTAAAGTAGTCGCGCTGGTGATCGGCAGCGCAGTAGAAAGCGTTGTAAAAGAAGCCGCAGAATGCGGGGCCGATATCCTGTACTACGTGGACGATAGTCAGCTTTTGCATTATAATTGCGAAAGGTACGCTGCGCTGGTCGAAAAAATCATAATTGAGCATAGCCCTCTTGCTTTTTTATTTGGGGGGAGCGCAATTGGTGCGGAGTTAGCACCAACACTCGCCGTGCGCGTCAAAGTTGGAGTAGCCGCCCACTGTATAGATATCACAACAAACCGGGCGGGTGAGCTTACCTTTATTGTTCCGGCTTTCGGCGGAAAGCTGGAGGGCGAAATCTCAATGCCGAGATGCCGCCCACAGATGGCAACGGTAAATCCCGGCGCCTTTGAGGCGTGCAGGCTTCCGAAAGAAGGTGGTGTCCAGGTCGTGCAGCTGCCCTGTCCAGCTTTGCCGGATTCCCGTATTGCGTTTGTCGCCAGCGCCCCTGCCAATGGTGAGGGTGTGCAAAGATTGGCGGAATCAGAATTGGTGATCGGATGCGGACGAGGTGTTGGCGGACAGGAAAACTTTCGCGATGTAAAGCGGCTTGCAAAAAAACTTGGCGCCGAAATCGCGTTCACCAGACCCGCCATTGATATGGGCTGGGCTTCTGACCAAAACAGTATGGTTGGTTCCAGCGGGAAATCAATCGCGCCAAAATTATATTTGGGGCTGGGTATATCCGGTGCCGTACACCATACTAGCGGGATCAGCAAAAGCGGCACCATAATCAGCGTTAACAAAGATGCCCGCGCGAAAATATTCGAGGTGTCCGACTACAAAGCCGTTGCCGATTGCAAAGCGGTGGTCAGCGCTATGCTAAAAGCGCTTGACTAGAGTGTGTTTTGAAACTGCTTCGGTTTAACGAACCTTAAAAGGGAGGAGTAGACGCATGTGGTACATGACGCCCCAAAGAAAGCTCTTGCAGAAAATTGTTAAAGAATTTGCAGAAAGAGAGATCCGGCCGTTTATCCCCCGGCTCGAAGCCGGCGTATACCCGGTTGCCATTATAAAAAAGTTAGGCGAGATAGGGGTTTTAGGCCTTTGTCACGATATGCAGTACGGCGGGCATGGCGTTGACTACACAAACTGGTACCTTGCCCTTGAAGAAATCTCAAAGGTAAGCAGCACAGTGGCGCTGCTGGCGGCGCAAACATCAGAGCTCTGCGCACATTTTTGTGAACATGTCTGCACGTCCGCACAGATTGAGAAATACATCAAACCGGCTGTGCGCGGCGAGATTATTCTGGGGCAGTTCGCTACCGAACCGTGTGGCATGGCTTCTTTGGCTGATTTTGAAACCACTGCTGTGCGGGACGCTGAGGGCTGGGTGATAAACGGCGGAAAAATCTTTGCGACCAACGCGGGCGTTTGTGACTACGCGATGGTGATCTGCAAAACAAGCGACCATCCCGAGCCCGGCACCATGCGTGGCGCAAGCATGTTCATGGTGCCAAAGGGTGCGCCCGGGTACACGATTGGGCATATCGAGAACAAGCTGGGATGCCACGGCACCAATACCGCACAGGTTTATTTTGACAACTGCCGGCTTCCTGTAGATGCTTTGATCGGCAAAGTTGATGAGTGCCTCCCTGTGTTGATGGAGCGCTTTAACCCTGGACTAGGGCTGTATGGCGCGCTTAATCTCGGCGCAGCCCAGGCTGTATACGAAAAAACCAGGGCATTCCTGTCTGCGCGGTTGCAAAATGGCCTATCTTTGTGGGATACACATCAAGTGATTCGCAACCATATGTCGAAAATGTGGATGCGGCTTGCGGTTTTTCGGCAAGCGCTATACGGTTACGCACAAATGCAAAGTGAAGGCATGGAAGTCACCGACCTTGCGATTTCTTTGAAAGTAGAAGGGGCTGAATTGGCAAAATCGGTTTGTGACCAATGCATTACCCTGCATGGGGGGCTTGGCACAGTAAAAGAAACCGGCCTAGAACGATATTATCGCGACGTTAAAATGTTTGACATTACATGCGGCAGCAACCTTACATTGGTTGATGTTTTGAGCAAGTCTTTATAAAAATGCCTGCCGTGGCTCAGTGGCCGCTTATTCATCATGGATAAGCGGTCATATCAAAATGCACAAAACCGTTGCTGCCAACACACACATTCGGCGCGTGGAGTAGCCGGAAAGCATTCGCCGACCGGTCGAAAGCGTTAAACACCAGATCGTTCTAGTATTGTTCATTATTTGCGTCATCAATTGTGAGTTTTATTTTTATATGCACCAATGATATAACAAAATGGCAGGACAATTCCTACAATAGCAAAAATTGCCATAGCAACATCAACAAGTAAGACTAAATACAGTATTATAGAAATTACATCCAGCACAATATCAATTATGCCTAAGGCTATTAGCGTACCCGCCATTTTAATACTATTGCGACTCGCTATGCCAATAATCCCGATAATGATATGCCAAAATCCGCCGATTATTGCAAAGACAACCATGATTGAAAGTTTGGCTCCAAACTCCTCCACATACAAAGCATATTCCCCATTTGCGTACTCGGGAAACCGCACACCGATGCCAAGCAATGTTCCAAATATCATGTCGATAACGCCGAAAATTATGAAGAGAATCCCTGTAGTCAGCAAGAACTTTCTGCCCGGTGCGACTTGTGAGCGCGATTGTTGAAGCGAAGTTGTTGCAACATTTCCCGCAACTCTTTGCTGTCCAACGGCTTTTGATTCAGAGTTGTATTGGCGTATACACTCATTTAGGAATCTAGTGTACTCTGGACTCTGCGAGCCTTTCAATTGTTGTTGCAAGGTTCCAAAAACTAATTTCCGCAGTATCCCCTGATGAGGTAATGCATATAGTCATTGTATTGCACATTCTCTGTAATACACCACTGGTTTTGGAGCAAGTGCGAATCTTATTTGTAGGCACCGTTCGTTTCTGTTTAGTAATCCATCCACTTTTGAATATGATTTCATCCACCCCAACTATCAAACGTTGTTGGCTTCTGTCAATGATTCTGAATAACATGGGTAAAAAAGAAGCTAATATAACGCCTAAATAAACTAAACTTACGAATACAGCATCGTCAGCTTCGCGCTCAAACATGGCAAGGGGTTACGATAATACTAAAAACCCAGTTATAAAGACTGTCTCAAGAACGTCCAGCGTGTTCTTATAGCGAAAAGTTATTGTCGACGATTTGCTACTCATAACACTTTCGTCGTTATGTACTTGTGTCTCTGAGTTATAGTGACGAACACATTCATTTAGAAATTTCTTGTATTCTGGATTATTGGAATTTTTCAGTCGATGTTGCAAGTCTTCAACAAATTTTCTTTGTTGTTCCGTGTTTAACCTATAGAAATGAGTCCGTAATTTTTGAATTTCATTTGTTGACATAGTGCCCCCCTCCTTTTTCTTGCTGGGGTATCCGCTGCCTGATGCCAATAATTTTTGCATAGTTACACACGTTTCCAATCTCTGCGTGTGTAAATTCTGCCAGTCATGCCTCATCATATCATGTGTGGGCGCGGAGTTCAAGTCAAGAATATCATGACTCACGTCAATCTAATTTACGTGATAATGCACAAATCATTGGGCTTGATTCATAGAGGATGCACGGCCCAGACCCTCATATAGTAAAAATTCAGGCTAAAACAAGGTGCATTGCATAGCTTGGGAGGCTTCAAAAGCAGTACCATCCACACAGCATTATGCAATTTAACGTAAATTAGATTGACGTGTATCATGACTGGCTATGCTTGTCTGCCAAGGGTGTGATGGTTAGCAATTTTTTTCAGCGGTCGAAAATTTCTCTGCCCACGTTTCGCGCCCTTGACGCGCATAGCCACTCATGAGGTGCAGCAATCAATTAAGGCGCAAAGCGCAAGCTCTGCTGACGCCCCTGGCGGATTATGGAGAGCGGGGCAAGCAACGAAAGGGGTTGCACATAAGCAGCCAAGCCAACAGCCGGGGCAACGGCAAAATTGACGAAGCGACAACGGCATAGACCAACAGCCGAACCGGGGGAGTAACTTCCCCCGGTTTTTGCTGCACCCGACTAGAGCCTGTTGACATTAAGCGAATGTATCAACGATGAAAGCGAAGAAAACAAAGGTAATGAACATGATGTCCAGCTTGTCGTAGCGAGTGAAAATGCGACGGAAGCGCTTTATTCTGCGGAAAAGGCGTTCAATTTGGTTGCGGTATTTGTAAAGAATTTTGTCGTACTCCCAAGGCTTTTTGCGATTGGATTTCGGCGGAACAACAGGAATGTATCCCATTTTCACAGCAAGATTTCGGGTCTCATTACCTTTTTCTTGCAACAGCAAAAATGCCTTTTGCAATACGCCTTTTCGCGCCCAGCGCCTCAACCGAACATAAATGGTGTTCCAATTGCCGTATTCTCTGGGTAAGCTTCTCCACTTGCACCCGTTTTCAAGA
>Ga0123352_10006619_pt1 | contig 17760 bp, 12 predicted proteins | sample TergutLab28metaG_FD_89700 | JGI IMG/M metagenome (GOLD analysis project Ga0123352, IMG submission 89700) | Labiotermes labralis P1 segment gut microbial communities from Petit-Saut dam, French Guiana - Lab288 P1 | ecosystem: Host-associated > Arthropoda: Insects > Digestive system > Gut ... | reverse complement strand
TGGTGAATTTCTGCAGCAGGATTTCCTCTTTAATGAGAAATTCGATGACAGCACGCTGGCGAAACGACATATCGTTGTCGGCCATTTTGTTAGGAGTGATACTGGTCACGTGATGCAAGCTATTGACGTCACAAGACCCTCAAGGATAACACAACAGCTGGTTCCATCTACCACCGTACTCTCCTTCGTCTGCTTTTCCCGGTTTGCATGCAAAAAATGGTTGCTCATGACTTTCGGTACGACCCTCGTATGTATATATATATATATATATATATAAAAGATATTAAAAATTGTATAACATTAAGTAGTTTTGGCCGTGTAAAAATTTATATTGGTAATAAATCTTTTTTGGTCTGAATGGAAATTAAAATACATTGTATTATACATTTAAAAGCGGTTGAGTTTCCCTGTCACAACAAAAGGAATAGAAGTGATAAAACATGTGACAAAGAAAATCAGACCAATGAAGATTTATTACCAATATAAATTTCTACACAGCCAAAATTACTCAAAGTTACACAATTTTTAATATTGTAAATATATTTTAATATAATTGTAAGTATTATGGGATCCCATACTACATGAACTACACTGATGTACCCTTTGTTTCTGTAAGATGGCCTGCTGATGGTCAGAAAAGGATGAAACATGTAGCCATTAAAATAAAGAAAGCTGATAACTAAATATAATATTGTTGTGTTTGACAGCAACTATAAACAACTTCTAAACATATTTTATCAGTGTGCATTTGTTGGTTTGTTACACAATCGTAAATAACTAAGCCATTTTCACTATTACTATGATGATCAATCCCAACTCCTGACTAAATGAAGATTACTGTTTTCCAAGACAGGATGCTATGCACTCTAGTGGATATTTCTAATGTTTTGAACAAACATACTGCCCCATTCTCTGGGGCAATGCACTCCTACTAAACCCTGACAAATTCACTCATATATCTTGTCTTCACAACCACTGTTACTTGCAACCCAACAGGAATCACTGTCAGCAAATATTCCACTTACTTTTGACATAAACACCATGAATCTCCCCACATTCAACCACCTTTTTTTTTGTCCCATCACTTCAACAGTTCTTTACAACAGTTATGTTGTAACAAGAAATCCCTTCTGTCTGATAAATTCTACTCTAACATGGCATCTAAATATGTCTTAAAAAGGGGGGAGAACAATGCCTGGACAGGCCCTGGGGATTCAAGAAGGGTGAGGCTCCCAGATTTCAAGACAATCCGTATATGAAGGTAGCCCCACAAATCATCCACCTTTACCTCCCAGGAAATATTACTGGTCCTCATTTCTATTACAGGCTGAGTCAAAACCAGGGCCATACTGCAGCTGGAAGGATATGTCAACGAAAAATTCAAGTGACATCATCAGGTATTGAACCTGTGACCTGCTGGCTTTTAGCACAGTGCCTCAACCAACTGCACTATCGAGTGTCACCATCTCAATTGGAAATTCCAGCATTACTCAGTGTCCAAATCCAAGGGTTCCAATTTGAATCTTGGCTGGCTGCAAGCCATGACATTCTGCAGCTTTTGTACTGCCTCCATGCTAATCCAGGGGTATCTTCATCAACTGTGTGGGAAAGTCATACGAGATTTGTAACATGTAATGGGGTCCATACTTGGCAAAAACATGTGTTCAATTTTCATTTCACTTGTCATTCAGAGATAGCTGGATAGTAGCCCTTCTCCATCAGTTGGTAGCTTGTGACACTATACTATTATAGTTTCTTTGTGTATTTGTCCTTCAATTTCCATGCAAATGATAAGTTGAAACATTCACAGTGCAGGTTTACATCACCACTCCTTCAAAGTTCTTACTAACTCATTATAATTTTTAAAACATTTAAATCCTACACAATGTATACAGTTGAAACAACACCATTACATAACAGAAGAATAAGTCACTCACTACACACGTGCTGGTATGGTTGAAGTTCAGGATAAAACTCCAAAACAAAACACCAATGCAACAAATACTTCAGATGCAACACCAGATGTCAGCAAGATGCTTAACCACTATGGTACTTACTTCTTTTCTTGGTTTGAGGCTTTCTCCTGAAGCAAAAGTTCCCTCAGTTCTTGTACTTCAGTTTTAAGAGTATTTATAGCCTTCCCATCAACAGACTGTTTCTCCTTCCACTGGTTTATGTTATCAGATACAACCTTGAGCCAACTGTCCAAACTAGTGAACCTGTATTAACATTTAAACACACATTGTACAAATAGGTTTAGACACTTCCACATGAGAATGCTGATTACTTTCCTAAATAACCAACTCCCTTATGCACTGCAGTGTACTATCCAAACAGTTACTCACGAATCTGAGTGGGATGACAGACGGTCACAGAGACATAGAGACACACACACACAGTGTGCCCGAGGGACAGACAAATTAAATACAGGTAAGACAAATGAACCGACAGACAGATAAGACAGCTCAATTTCGCATTTTAAGAACACATTTTTCTATGATTCAATATTATTCTACCACCTAAGTCTGTCTTCTAAATATACTACTGATACAAACCTCTCAGACTCTCTATCCAGGCAGCTACTGATTTGTTCCAGCATTTCTTCACAATCTCTCAAGTCATGTGCCAATAAAGCTTGTTCATTAACAGGAGACTGTGTACCCTTTTCAGCCACAGTTGCTGCCACCACCTATCAACATGCGATTGAAACAATGATGTGACTACGCTAAGAATGCGAAACTTATGGAGGAAATAAATGTACTCATACACAACAATAATATATTTGGGACAACAAAAACTGAACAATGAGAGTTTAAAAACCTTCAGTCCAGTGCTTGTGGCCTTTGCTCAACAAAGCAGCTTAACTAGTGCCAAACCTCGTATTTGGAGGCTTTGCCATTGAAAGACTTCCCCCACCTGTTCCACACAAAAACACTTGCAGCACAGCATCTAGTAAAGTGATTCTCAGGGCTAAGCAATGCAAAAAAATTTTGAAAATGCTCATTGAAAATAAACAGTATGCTGTGGCTAACATTTCCAAACATGGCCTTCATGCCCATTCCGGATTCTGTTCATTGGATGAAAGACTCCCTGCCAGTAAAAACACAGATTATAACTTTATGTGCAGCATGCTGTTAAATATGATCACAAGAACAACCTATATTGTCTAACACAATGATCATATGGATACACACATGAACTGAACAGTGGAAAACAGGACAGGTAATGCCAAATCAGGCACCGAAGTGGGGGGAAGGGCTTCAAACAGTAACATTTTTGGACACACTCAATTCAGATCACTGACACTGGACAGTTTTAAGTGATTACTCTGTATTTTGTCACTTTAGCAATCTCTTTCCTCAGCTCATCTGTTAAAGAATTAACTATAGCTCATTGTTCATCCAGTTGTAACACAAGCCTCTGAACAGTATGTGATAATGCAAGCAATGCGAATGATTAGATATCATTACAACTAATGTTAATCAAATTTTAAAATGTTTTAAATCTGTTCAATGAGAGAAAATTTATTAAATTAAACAAGATTTCATTCATTTCTAGAGGAAATCATGCTGTGCCATATTAGTTGCCGAGCACTTCCTGCACAGAAGTTTGGATACAAGGGGAAATGAATGACGTGCACAGTGAATTTCTGGTTTTCCGCCATATACCTTTCTTGCCCTGACATACCTGAAGGTCTGAAACTGGCATTTGGTTTACTATTCCTTGGACTTCTAAAATGTTAACCTGGTCTAAATTCAGTTTCATTCTTGGCTTCCAAATTCCATCTGGTGGTGGGCACACGCCCGTGTGTGTGTGTGTGTGCGCGCACGCGCACGTTACATTTTTGTTGGGTTGTATATCATATTATGAATTGTAAAATTTCATATGTAGATTAAGTTTTATTCATTACAACACCAGCCAGGTTATTTGGTGTGCCACTACTGAGCAGCATCACGTGAGTAAAATAACTGAATATATTTTGTTATAATTATCTTTGTAATTATTAAATGCTGTAATCTTTAATTTCTTCAATCTGTGTTGCTGTACTTGCACTCCCCTGCATGAACAAGATTTATATAATATTTTTGGTGGGGAGGGGTGGGAAGCAATACCAAAGACAGTTTTGTCATTTACTTTAATACATGTACCATGTACCTCACATTATTTTTAATTATAACCAACAAATGTACATTTAATATAAAAGTATATTTCACAACCGTGTTTCCCTGTATATTTTTTGAAATTCAACACTTGCAATCTAAGAACTTATGTAACTTAGCAAGCAGCAGATATGTTTAACTCCCTGACAATGACATAAAATGTCGACATATGTAGGTGTTGGCGCCCTGCTCTGGTTCAGGGGAACATATAAGAGAGTAGAAAATTAATTCTATTTATAAAATAAATGCCAGTCAAACTGTAAGATTCACGTTTACTATTAAACACATATTATGTAACTTTGTACACTAATCCTGAACTGGTTTTGGTTCTTAGCTTGTGTATGGTACTATTATCACCACTATGACAACACAATTGTTGTAATTGCCCTTTGCAATATAATTGTAATGGTTATGATTTCAACACAAATAAATTCACAAAAATGTTAACACCTTGAAATACACACAACACCTTCTGTAATTGTTTAATGTAATTCAAGTGGCACCCTTGTAGTAGTACTACCTCATGCAGTTCACTATCTATACATCTGATTGGATGCTAAAACGAATGGTGACTAATTACGAATATTATTAACACAACAATTGCGAGTTATCGCAGCACTGTAATGCAGGTCGATTCTCCCTTATGGAGAAAGCAGGCTTCCACGCGTCTGCTTGAGCGCGAAGCTGGTCAGTGTACTGTGTCAGACGCACGAGCTGTGTGATGCACACTGCCCTACTAGAACAAAGGAGATTGTTCTCGAAGCTTCTGGACGCCCGTGACGTCACCTTACCTCGTGATGGTTACATCATCCCTAGGAGGTAGCAAGATTTGTACAATATGGTGCAACCAATGTTACGCCTAGTGTTCGCAACAAAGATACAATTGTATAAAATTTGACCTTAGCGTAAACTTATGTAACTTAGCAAGCAGCAGATATGTTTAACTCCATGACGATGACATAAAATGTTGAAAAATGTAGGAGTGTAAATTGTACATGTAAACACCATTGTGATACATACTCTCATGATATTAATTGTGCATTTGTTGGTTACAACAAAAAATAAATAAAATAGTACATAAAAAAAAAAGACTTGTCATATACAGTGTATATACATATTATTACTGTATTACTGATGAAGTTGGACTGATACTTTGGTACAACTTAAGCAATGAAAGAGGGACATGAAGTTTGGTACTTGGAATGTGAGGAACCTGTATAAGGCAGGTTCATTTATGGCAGCAGTCAGGGAATTGGCTAGATATAAATTAGATTTAGTGGGTGTGCAGGAGGTTAGGTGGGGCAGAGGGGGCACAGTAGGAGCAGGGGATTATAATTTTTGCTATGGAAAAGGAAATGAAAATCATCAATTGGGAACAGAATTCTTTGTACCCCACTGAATAGTATCAGCAGTTAAAAGAGTACAGCTTCTTAGAAATAAGGTGTCATACTCGTATCTGCGAGGTCGCTGGGGTAAAAGCATTGTTCTAAATGTGCATGCTCCAAGTGAGGAGAAAAGTGATGATTCAAAAGAGTTTTTATGAGGAATTAGTGCAGGTTTTTGATCATTTTTCTAAGTAACATATGAAAATTCTATTAGGGGATTTTAATGCAGAAGTGGGGAGAGAGAATATTTTCAGACTGACAATTAGGAATGAGAGTTTACATCAAGATAGTAATGATAATGGTATTAGAATAGTAAACTTTGCCATATCAAAAAATTTAGTTGTTAAGAGAACGATGTTCCCACACTGAAACATTCGTAAGCACACCTGGACCTCTCTGGATGGGAAGACTCACAACCAGAATGATCGCATATTGATAGATAGGAGATGGCATTTGAGCATACTAGATGTACAAATTTTAAAGGGAGCTGACTGTGATACTGATCACTATCTGTTGGTTGCAAAAGTTAGGGAAAGACTGGCAGTAAGTAAACAAGAAGCACAGAGGTTTGATGGGAAAAGATTGAATCTCAGGAAGCTGAATGAGCTGGAGTTTAGGAAACAGTATCAGATTGAGATAACAAACAGGTTTACAGCTTTTGAGAACTTAAGTGATGACAAGGACTTAAATAGGGCTTGGGAGAACATTAAAGAGAAAATAAAGACCTCAGCTAAAGAGAGTCTAGGTCTAAAAAAATTAAAGTAGCATAAACCATAGTTTCGAAGAAGAATGTTTAGGTTTTTTAGATCAAAGAAAGCAGGCTAAAATTCAGTGGATACAAGAGCCAAGCCAAAGCAATGTAGATAATCTGAACAATGTCAGACGTGATGCTAGCAGACATTTCAGGAACAAAATGAAGGTATATCTGAAAGCTAAAATTGAGGAACTTAAAACTAACATAAAGATAAAAAATGTTAGGGACTTGTACAGGGGCATCAAGACTTTAAGATGTGCTACCAGTCATGAACTAATATAGTAAAGGATGACAAAGGTGATTTAGTTACAGACTCCCACAGTACTTTGGCTAGGTGGAGGAACTATTTCTCCCAGCTACTGAATGTACATGGGGTTAATGATGTCAGGCAGATAGAAATACTCAGCAGAACCACTAGCACTTGAGCCAAGTGCCTCGGAGGTTAAGTTGGCTATTGAAAACCTGAAGAATCACAAATCACCAGGTACTGATCAAATACCAGCAGAACTGATTAAAGCAGGAGGCAAGGCAATTCGCTGTAAGATTCACAAAACTTATTATTTCTATTTGGAATAAAGAGGAATTGCCTGAGAAGTGGAAGGAGTTGATCATAGTACCTATCTATGAGAAAGGCAATAAAACAAAATGTAGTAATTATAGGGGCATATCACTTTTGTCAACTACGTACAAAATTTTATCCAACATCCTGCTCTAAAGGTTAATTCCATATGCATAGGAAATTACCAGGGATCTTCGTGGATTTCAATGCAACAGGTAAACTACTGATCATATATTCTGCATTCTTCAAATACTAAGAAAAAATGGGAATAATGTAATGCATGGAAGGAGAGGAAATGGTTAACATTTGGTCTGTGTTTGAGGTTTTGGAACTTGTAGAGAATTTTGGTAATTTTATATGCATAGCCTGTACTATGTAAACTGGCATGATGGAAATTCTGAATCTGCAGTTAAGACACAAATTTAGTCGAGTAGATGCACACTATAGCAACAGGAAGACTGTGTGCAACATTTCTCAGCAACAGCACATTCCTTTTATGATGGCATATGCTGTTGCTAACTGAACTTTAAAACGCCGAGTTATGGACTTCGTGAACTCATTGACACACCTGTAAGACGGAGAGGCAATACTTTTGTGATCCAACCTTTAACGCAAAGAGACACAAAAATCACAGTGCTCTGGGCAAGGCCTTAGGATGAGCCTTCTACCTCAGATTTTTTAATTCATACCAGGTGAGAGGTGTACGGTTCATCCATAACTCATATGACAAAAAAAATGATTGAGAAGTGTTTTATTAGTTGTTATATATTTCCCAAATTTAGGTAAAACAAGAAAACTGAATTTACGTGAATGATCTGCCTTTATATTAAGTCAATATGTAGACTATTTTAGAGAATATACATACATATTTTGCTAGAAATATGTAACCTGTGTCTGTCTGAGATCCGCTGGGATGTAAGCTGCAGTGAAGTATCACACAAAATCCTATCCCAAGTAATTCCTTGAATGAGTTATTTTATTGTGAGAGTATTGATAAAATGTAGCGAGAACTTGATGTACAGAATGTGTAGACAAATTAATACTTACTATGGTTTAGTGAATGGGAAATTATGACAACAGTTTGAATAACTATGTTGAGCGAATTATTTTAACATAATACTTAGACAAGTATATTATATACTGAATGAAAAAGAAACGGTTTGTCAGGAACCTGTGTAGAATCCAAATTATGACTGGTGGCAGCAAATTTAGGTTTTGTGTTGATAAAGCAACAGTAGAATTGTTGAAATTTTGCAAATTACATAGTGCCTGTTCGGGCTAGTATATTTGGAGACTTTTCCATAGCTTAACTGGCACTACAAATCGGTGGCATCAGTGGGTTTACAACCTCTGTAGCCACTACAATACAATGAAGCAGTGCATCAGCTCATTATAGACTTCAAGAAAGCTTATGATTCAGTTAGGAGGGAGTCTTATATATTCTCATTGAGTTTGGTACCCCCATGAAACTGGTAAGGCCAATAAAAATGTGTCTGACTGAAACATAGCAGAGTCCAGGTAGGCAAGAATTTGTCCGACATGTTTCCTATTAGAAATGGCTTGAAACAAGGAGATGCTCTATCGCCATTGCTTTTCAATTTCGCTTTAGAGGGTTCAGCTAATCCAGGATGGCTTGAAATTAAATGGTACACATCAACTTCCGGTTTATGCCAATGATGTTAATATATTGGGAGGAAGCATACACTCTATAAAGGAAAATGCAGTAACTTTGGTAGTGGCTAGTAAGGAGATTTAACTAGAAGTAAATGCTGATAAAGCTACGTACTTGGTCACATCTTGAGATCAGAATGCAGGACAAAGTCACAGTGTGAAGACTGATAACAGTTTCTTTGAAAGGGTGGAAGAGTTCAGATATTTGGCAACAACTTTAACAAATCAAAATTTTATTCAAGAAGAAATTAAGAGCAGACTGAAGTCAGGGAATGCTTGCTATCATTCAGTACAGAATCTTCTGTCTTCCAGTTTGCTATCCAAAAATTTAAACATTAAGATATACAGACTATAATTTTGCCTGTTGTTTGTATGGGTGTGAAACTTGGTTGCTGATATTCAGTGAGGAACGTAGGCTGAGGGTGTTTGAGAATAGGGTGTTGAGAATATTTGGGCCTAAGAGAGATGACATAATGGGAGAGTGGAGAAAACTACAAAATGAGGAGCTTAATGATCTGTACTCCTCACCCAATACTGTGTGGGTGATAAAATCAAGAAGAATGAGATGGGCGGGGCATGTAGCACGTATGGGGGAGGGGAGAGGCATTACAGGGTTTTGGTGGGGAAACCTGGGGGAAAGAGACCACTGGGGAGACCCAGGCATAGATAGGAGGATAATATTAAGATGGATCATCAGGAAGTGGGATGTGGGGGTACGGACTGGATCAAGCCGGCTCAGGATACAGACAGGTGGTGGGCACTTTTGAATGCGGTAATGAACCTTCGGGTTCCATAAAATGTGGAGAATTTCTTGACTAGCTGCAAACTGGTTAGCTTCTCAAGAAGGACTCTGCTCCATGAGTAAGTTACAGAGAAAGTAATAAATATGATATTGGTTTCAATCTTAATTTCAGCTACTGAATATCTTTCCCATACTTTCCATAGCTCAAAAACCAAAAAAAGAAATTTTATGGAGCTCAAAGTAGTTCGTGACTTAGCACATCGTTCATTGTTTCAGTGTCATTACAAATTGTACATACTGTACTCTTGGCCAAGTCTAGATGACCGCAAATATTAGCATTGTGTTAACCTTTTTAAAGATGATTTATTGTGCCTAGTTTGTCTTCAATTCAGACTGCCTTTTGCTGTTTCTATTGGGGTTGCACCTGGGGACAAAGATATAATTTCTCACCCATTTTAATAAGGAAAATAAACATACCACAGAAGATCAATGTGAACACAAGTCGGTACCAGTGAGCACACTGCCTCACAGGTTTGTCCAATGCCATAATTTATGAACACTCTTCATAATATCTCTAATGCACCTTCAGCCAAAAGGCATTACACTGAAAATGAGAAGGGCATGCACGATAGAGCAGTATGAATTTTCAAGGGGTATTAAAGCAAAAGGAATGAAGCACACTGATAAAAAACAAAGACTACCTTTAGAGTCATTTATTTATGGGGCTGAGATAGCACAGTCAGTACCATGATCAGGTGACAGGATGGACAACCAAGAAATTAAGTTAAATTCTCTGGAGGGCCAACAGATTTTTCTCTTCTCTACATTGTCAAGCTTGAAACAGATGAATCCAGTCCATACCCTATCATACTATACATAAAATCGATTTTAATTCCATTCTCCCACCTAAACCTCGGTTTACCAAAACTCTTTCCTTCAGGTTTTAACACCAAAACACCACAGGAGTTTCTCTTCTCTTTTGTGTGTGCAATATGCTCTGCACAGGTCCTCCATGAATTAAAATAATCCTAACAATACACCTTCATGCGTATGTCAGGCACATCCAACTTTTGCAGCAAAGGACCACAACTGCTTTCTGTGGGCTGGACCACAGGCCACACGTGGGAAAAATCGTGATATGTGGTATTCCTAACCACTAAATTATTGTGTAGTTTTTACAGCATACACATCATTTACAAATGTGACCATGGGCCATGGTTTGGACATTCATGGTGCAGGTCACTCCATCCAAGTCTGAGGCAATTTGTTACATACTGTAACATGCTACTTTTTTTGGTAATGCAATGTTTGGAGCCTCTTGCTCAACACCCACAGCGGAGAATGTCCCCTTCTTGCAGAGCTACTAGCAGCTGCTTATTCAATATATTTGCACCTACCCATCACATCTGGAGGCTGGGTCCTCCATACACAACCTGAGGATGAACCATGCTTGGTGACATGGACCCACATCACCTGATACATACCTGTCTTCCATACACAATATGAGGATGCACCATGCCATGGTGGCAATGACCCACATCAAATACATACATACCTGTTCTAGCAAGACCGTTATCTTCTGTTCCAGTTCTTCCTTCTCTCTCTGTGATTTCTGCAGTTGCTCCTTCTGTTCATCCATTTCAGATTTCTGTGCCAACATTTCACGCTCAAGGCGTGATTTTTGTGCTGTTAACCGTTCCACATCCACAGTCAGCTGACGCTTAGCACGCTCTACTGTCTCAAGCTGCCTGTTTATTTGTTCCAACAAAGTGCTCATTTCCTGTTCTTTCTTGCTGGGAGATATACCCTGATGCTGCTCTTTCCTTACCACTGGAGTTGACAGTTTCTGCTGTAGCTCAGCAATCTTGCCTTTCAACTGTAGGTTCTCTCTCATCAACTATAAAAATTAAAATTACAACATTATTCAATCACAATGACATACTACTACTACTACTACTACTACTAAGAATAATAATGTCATCCTGGACGTAATGAGGATCAATGATATCAAAAGTCATATATGAGGACTGCAAGAGGAAGAACAAGAATTTAAGTATAGCCTGGATCGATTACCAGACAGCATTTGACAGCGTTCCACATAGCTGGGTAGAAGTCAATAGAATTGGTAGGAGTGAACAGTAAAATTGTTAGATTTTTTACATTATCAATGGAAAACGGGAACACAATGCTTCATTTAAAAACAAAGCAGAAAGTAATGCAGTCACAACCCATTCAGATACAAAGAGAAATATTCCATGAGAACTCTCTTTCGCCATTAATCTTTTGTGTAGCACTTATTCCACTAGCAAACAAACTGAACAGAGCTGATTGTGGATATTAAGTACATGGAAATGAGAGGAAAATAAGTCACTTATCGTATATGGATGACTTAAAACTGCTACGCATAAGTGAGGACAATTTGGAAAAATGAAATAAAAATTGTGAAAGCAATTAGTATAGACATTAAAATGTACTTTGGATTAGAAAAGGGTGCAAGAATATGTCTAAAAAAAGGTAGGGTCCAAAGCAAAATATATGTATAGAAGGCACATTTGAGGACATTAAAGAACTGGACCCAAGAGAAGTATATTAGTATTTAGGGATAGAAGACAGCCATGACACAGGGAAAAAGAATGAGAAAGACAGGTTGAAGAAGGAATATTTGAGGAGACTGAGATTAGTTTTGGGCACAGAATTAAGTGCAAAGAATAAAATTCAAGCAATGGCACCATTGGCAGTACCACTACTTCGATACCGTTTTGGAATTATTAACTGGTGCCAAGATGAACTGCATAAACTGGACAGGAAAACAAGGAAACTGCTAGCCATCTATGGTCAGCATCACCAAAAAGCAGATGCAGATCACTCTTATGCTCCCAGAAAACTGAGAGGGAAGGGCCTGATACAGTTTGAAGCAGCCTAAGCAGTAGAAATTACAAAAGTTTTGGAATATGTAGACAGAAAGGAAGATCCACTAATATGGACTGCCAGAACCCACAAACACAACACCAACTCAGCAGCATTACAGACAGCTAGATGCCTCAAGAAAGAATTACAGGCAGGAACAAGACAAATAAAGAACAGCATAGAAGACAGAGAGGAAAAAAAGATGGCGAGGGAAGAGGATGCACGGACAAGAGCCACGTAACTTAAGACGAAAAGCTAGTGGATAATGAACAGTCATATCGATGGCTAAAATTTGGATACATTAAGGGAGAAACAGTAAGCACAATAGTAGCATCTCAAGACCAAGCAATTAGTACTATTTTAAGAATAAAATTTTGAAGGAAGAAACTGAGAGTAAATGCCAGTTACGCAAACATGTAGAAACTATTGACTACCTAACCTCAACAAGTCCCATTTTGGCGAAGAATGAGTACTTAATGAGACACAAAGTTTTTGCACATTTGCATTATTTTCTATGCAAAGCCCTAGGCACTAACATGAGAGACAAAGGGTACAAACATACCCAAGCCAGTGTATGGAGGAAGATGTTACAGTGTTATGGAATCAAACAGTACACACAAAGAACTTACAGCAAATAGGCCAGATATAATTATAAACAAAAAATAGAAAACAGGCATACTGATAGATGTGGCAATACCTGAGGACAAAAATGTCATGCAAAAGGAAGCAGAAAAGAAGCTGAAATACAATAATTTATGTATAGAATACAACGAATGTGGAACATGAAATGTATGAATACACAGGTAATAAATGAACACCAGAATAGTAAAGAAAAGTTTTAAGAACATATTTGGAAGCCATACCAGGAAAACATTCAACAGATTCACTACAAAAGAAAGCTATACTTGGAACATCACACACAATACAGAAAGTGCTGCAGTCTGAAACTTGAGGCCTCAGCAGTGGAATCACCATTGGTTCAGGAGAAGTACAAAAAAGAAAGGGCCTGTGACAAAAAACGATGACAACAGAACAGCAAAATTTTCAGCATATGCTGTGTATGCTATATGTTTTTATTAGATTATCTAAAGCTTATTAGCACTCCAATACTTTGCATAATTCCATTCGCAGTTATGATATGACACTGGTGGAGTGTCAGGCCCCACTACTTATCATGCAGGAAATGGTCACCCTGTGTGTGCATGCACCTGCGTGTATGTGTACATAATTTATAACAATGTCAGTTATCAAACTGGAAGTTATGTCAGTCTCAAAGTACAGTGGTTTTCATGCATTTACACAGGCAGTTACTCTATGTTCAAAACTGTGCCTTACTTCCTTACTCACACTGACTCCATGGATCAAAGTTCTTCTTGTAAAGCTAACTGGTTTTTGACTAGTCAAGAAATTCTCCACATTTTATGGAACCCAAAGGTTCAGTACCACATTCACAAATGCTCACCAACTGCCCCTATCCTCAGCCAGCTTGATCCAGTCCTTACTCCCACATCCCACTTCCTGAGGATCTATCTTAATATTATCCTCCCATCTATGCCTGGGTCTCCCAAGTGGTCTCTTTCTCTCAGGTTTCCCCACCAAAACACTGTACACACCCCTCCTCCCCAATATGTGCTACATGCCCCGCCCATCTCATTCTTCTGTTTTATCACCCGCACAATATTGGGTGTGGAGTACAGATCATTAAGCTCCTCATTATGTAGTTTTCTCCACTCCCCCCTTACCTCATCCCTCTTAGGCCCAAATATTCTCCTCAACACCCTATTCTCAAACACCTGCAGCCTATGTTCCTCCCTCAATGTTAATGACCAAGTTCCACAGCCATATAAAACAACAGGCAAAATTATAGTTCCGTATATCTTAATCTTTAAATTTTTGGATAGCAAACTGGAAGACAAAAGATTCTGCACCAAATGATAGCAAACATTCTCCGACTTCAATCTGCTCTTAATTTCTTCCTGAATAGAATTTTGTCTTTTAAGGATGTTCCTAATATATGAACTCAACTATTATAAAGCTTTATGTTGTGACTTCATCCTGCATTCTGATCTCAAGGCATGACCATGTACTTAGTCTTATCAGCATTTACTTATAGGCCAGTCTCCTTACTTGCAACTGTTAAAGTTTCTGCATTTTCCTTTATAGTATGTACACTTCCTCCCAACATGTTATCATCAGCATAAACCAGAAGCTGATATGTACCTTCTTAATGGTGTTCTCTAAAGTAATGTTGAAAAGCAATGGCGATAAATGATCTCCTTGTTTCAAACCATACCAAATAGGAAACATTTCAGACAGATGCTTGCTTACCTGGACTATGGTACAGGTTTCAGACACATTTTTATTAGCCTTACCAGTTTCATGGGGATACCAAACTCCATGACAATATCCCTCTAAAGCCGAATCAAATCCCTCAGTGCAATGGCAGCCTGCTGAGATTTTTAACTGAGGATTTTAATTTGTAATGCTTCATATTAGAAAAAAAAAAGGCTTATCTCATGGGCTTTTCCTTCAAATTTGAGGAAATAAAATTTTGCACTCTGGTTAATTCCGGAAAACATTTTCACCTATTTATATAATAAATTTAGACCTGTGATTTTCTTGCATTATACAAAATGTGTTGTAACTAGTTCATTACGCACATAATTGTGGTTGCAGCAGAAGGGTGTGGCATCTTGGATCGCTGTTTTATCATGACACAGAATTAACAATGGGGGTGATTTACAAATTCACTCTGGTGTGATATTTCTCTGTCTCTCTCTCTCTCTCTCTCTCGCGCGCGCGTGCGCACACACACACAACACAAAACACACATGCGCGCGCACGTGCGCACACACACACACACACACACTCACACACACATGAGGCCCACATCACATCTGGCACGCTTATACAATGTGCCATTCCTCTGGCCATGAGATGAACACAGACAGCAGCAGAGTTGGGAGGACAATTTCGCTGGCCGTTGCTGGTTATGGCAGCTCTCGAGTTGCACGACACTTGCGACCAAACTTGGTCTTCCAAACAATCTGTGGGTGGGGCAGTCTTGGCTTTTTCCAGCTTCTTCAATCAAATTCCTCACCAGAAGAAGCCTGAAATCTCAGTGGGTATATTTAGCCCCACATGAAGATAAGAGAATCCAGCTGTTGAGTAATGTTAGATCCACAAGGTGGAAAAACAATTTCATGGTCCACTTGAAGGTATGATGACTCAATGAATAGTTTTTGGCCATACGATCAGAACTGTCAACATAACCCATGTGCTGGTTGTACTGTTCCATGATGTGAGATTTCACAGGGTGACTGCCTTTACAAAAATTTCCTTCTGCTGGTGGTGGGTCCATGTTAGTCAGCATGCAAACTTCTCATCTGTCCTTCCAAACTAATGCAGTCACACCTCCCCTGGTCCTCACCCTTACATCACCCCTTTTCAATTTCAGTTGATCTGGTCCAAAGTCACAAGGCATGTCTTGTCTGTTGGACCATACTGTACTGCACGAATGTATTTTACATCTGTCAAAGTCATCAAAAAGTGTTGGAGATGAAAAGAAATTGTCCATAAATATTTTGTGTCCTTAGCCTTCAAATCTGGAAGTCTAATGTCTAACAACTGTATGTGTTGCAGTCATGTCGTCAGTGGCAGAGCGCGAGTCTCTATCCAAGTACAATCTCATGTTATATGCATATCCTGATTCATAACAGAGTTTGTAAATTTTGAAGCTGAAACCTTTTCTTTTCTTTGGAATATACTGCCTGAAGATAACACTGCCCTTGAATTTTACAATTACCTCATCCACTGCCAAATGCTCTGAGGGGCTACAGGGTGTAGCATAAGCCTCATTCAGTATGTCAAAGACAGTCCTTAGTTTCCACAATCGGTCATATTCTTCACCTTTGTCAGGTGTCTGCGAATTGCCTGCAAAATGCAGAAAACACTGCATGTGTAAAAATCTGTCTCGTCTCATGGTCTCACCATAAAACAGAATGTGTAGCTGTCTAAATCTCATCCGGTAGACATGTAGTGTGTCTTTCAATCTGTGTCCCATCTGCAGAGTGAAGGTAACAAAAGTCATCATATCCGACAACGTACTGTCTAGGCTAATGGCTAGGTCCAGCTCAATCATCTAAGTGTTGCTGGTAGTATATGTTGGTCTGTTCCACCAGCAGATGAAAAATTTCTGTGAAAAACATCAACATAGACAGTGGTGAGCTGCCTTTGTTGATTTGTGGAGCCTCACCTTTTTTTTAAACCTTTTTCTGGCCAGACAAGGGGATTAATATTTGTGTTCCTTCCTTGAGGCGGTCTCCAGATTGATAATCTGCCACTTGTTGCAGCCTGTGGTTCGACTTAGATAGTGGTAAGCTGTCTTTGTTGATTTGTGGAGACTCGCCCTTTTTTTTAAAACTTTTCCTGGCCAGACATGGAGATGAATACTTATGTTCCTTCCTTGAGGTGGTCCCCAGATTGGTAATCTGCCACTTGTTGCAGCCCGAGGTTCGACTTCTGCTGAGGCTTGCTGTTGTTTCTTCTCTTCTTCCCCAAAACCATCTTCAACATTGCTAACCTTAGCATCTTATTCTAAGCTGGTATCAGGAACCAGAATTTCACTGATGGCTTCCTCCTGGAGTATGATTTTCTTGGCAGCCATTTCTGAACACCTACAATCATTTGCCTTATTTAGACTCCTATGATTAGGCACAGTTGCAGAAACCTAATGCCACAAAGAGCTTCTTCTACTCTGACAGCAAAGAGATCTAAAGGTACGATGTGACTACTGTGTAAAATTCCAGCTATTCAAGGGTGCCCAAGCTGTTTTTAGTAGATTGACTGCTATGTGTTGCATGTTACTGCCCCACAACCCTTACAGAGTACCCCAGTACTTCAAGAGGCATGTCAGTGGGCAATCTTGTAGCTGTAAATATTGACTTTTGTGGATATCTCCCAATTTTTGAGCATTCGTTTTGTCTGAACTATACTGGTACAGTATGCCACTAACACATTTCTGGTCAACTATTAGTTTTCGTTTTATAGGGCAGTGTTCATATTTCAACCCACAGGGGACTCCAGTGCGAGCGATGAACAAAGTGGGTTGTGTCTGGAACTATATTAGTTAGTTACTTACTTACTTACTCCATGGTGCAGAGTCCTTCTTGAGAAGCTAACTGGCTTGCAGCTAGTCAAAAAACTCCCCGCATTTCATGGAACCCGAAGGTTCATTACCGCACTCACAAGTGTCCACCACCTGTCTCTATCCTGGGCCAGCACAAACCAGTCCATATACCCACATCCCACCTCCTGGAGATCCATCCTAATATTATCCACCCATCTATGCCTAGGTCTCCCCAGTTGTCTCCTTCCCTCCGGTTTCCCTACCAAGACCCTATACACCCCCCTCTCCTCACCCATACATGCCACATGCCCAGTCCATCTCATTCTTCTTTATTTTATCACCCGCACAATATTGGGTGAGGAGTACAAATCATTTAGCTCCTCATTATGCAATCTCCTCCATTCCCCCGTTACCTCGTCCCTCCTAGGTCCAAATATTCTCCTCAACACCATGT
>Ga0123352_10006618_pt1 | contig 17762 bp, 10 predicted proteins | sample TergutLab28metaG_FD_89700 | JGI IMG/M metagenome (GOLD analysis project Ga0123352, IMG submission 89700) | Labiotermes labralis P1 segment gut microbial communities from Petit-Saut dam, French Guiana - Lab288 P1 | ecosystem: Host-associated > Arthropoda: Insects > Digestive system > Gut ... | reverse complement strand
TAGGGTCTTGGTGGGGAAACTGGAGGGAAAGAGACCACTGGGGAGACCTAGGTGTAGATGGGTGGATAATATTAGGACGGATCTCCAGGAGATGGGATGTGGGCATATGGACTGGATTGGGCTGGCCCAGGATAGAGACAGGTGGTGGACGCTTGTGAGTGCGGTAATGAATCTTCAGGTTCCGTGAAATGTGGGGAATTTCTTGACTAGCTGCAAACCAGTTAGCTTCTCAAGAAGGACTTTGCACCACGGAGCAAGTAAGTAAGTAAGGTACTAATTACTTCATCACAATGTTACAGATTTACATTGTGCAGGTTTACTTTCACTCTCAATGACCGCCTTATGTCACTGGTGTACAGTACCAATGATTTATGATAAAAGTGTTTTGTATCTGATTTCAAACAGAGTTAAAACATGCAATGGAAAGAGTGCTTTATTCTAAGACTTAACATAACTATTGTAAAGCCAGGTTTTGACAGTTATTTCGAAAACCGAATACACGACAAGATGCATCACTGTAAATATCTGGAGGGACTGTGGGTATGAACACTTCACTTTGTGAAACAGTAAAAGAAAGAAAATTTAAACAAAGAGACATGTGGGATCAAATTATACAGCTTACCCTGAAAAGAAAGGCATTTATGCCAACAGAGACCACATACATGTAGGGGGTTGCAACCTTGATTTATCAAAGAAGTGGTAAAAAAATACCCATTACTGTAACTGCAACAGCAAGAACTGGCGAAATCCATGACGAAGTAAATGGCAAGATTACTGAAGCTAGCAGGTGCGAAACCAATTGTACAATGTTCTGTACCCAAGTAAATTTTCTAATATAATTTCATAGCAATTTTAGTAAACTCGTGCATTTATTGATAAACTGTAAGAAATTCATATGTGAAACACTTTAATATAAATGTACATACAGTGCTTAATATACTATAAATTTTTTGCTTTTAAATTTTGCATCTGCTCATAGTTAAAGCATTTTTAGTAAAGCACTGCATTTTTGGGGGATAATATGAATAAGTCCTCTGTCAGTTGGATAAGGTTCCCACTAAATGCTGTCCATCACTGAATGGTTAACATTTGTAAGACTTACCCAACATATTTATATCCTCCATATGCTAACAAATCCAATGTTTTCAGGTTGGTTTGTATATTGGAAATGTACATTGTGACCAGCTCCACTATAATCTCGAACACTGTCCAAGCAAGTGCTGAACTTGCATGAATTCCTAACATCTCTGGAGAAAACCTGGAAATGGGAACAGAACATAACACTCTTAATACTAAACAGAACACTGGATTAAGGTAGTCCTTACATACAAATTCTTGATGCCAATTTTCGAAGATAAAGGTCCTTAATTATATGGTATTCCAACAAGACAGACTCCCTGTGAATTTATACATTGAAGTTTGGGCGTTCTTGAAGTGAAACGTTCCACAGAAATTGATTGGTAGATGCGGTCATATCACCTGGCTACCTCATTTCCCTAATCTTACACAAAATTATTTCCTCTTCTGGGGGTATTACTTGTGCAAGAGGATGTTTCTTCATTCTGCTACTGTCTATCACTGGCTAAGCATGCAAAGCGATGGTATACAACCTGCTGCAGCTGCAGTTACAAGTGCATGTCTACAAATGCATGGAATGAACTTGCATACAGATATCACATGTGCCTGACTACTCACCCAGAGTGCTCAGACTGTATGTCTGTAAATTGTCGAGCACATATCACAGAAAGGTGATCGATCATACACCCTACCAATGTTACGCTTCATTTTCACTTCTGCATTTCATACTCCTTGAGCAATATTATGTTCAAATGATCTACATTTGATGTATTCACCCTCTACTTGGTTCATTATACAATGAATCTACTTATGCTCTATTTTCAATTCTTCAATTATTTTATTAGGAATAGTGTAATCATGGTGACTACATGTTAATGTTACTGTTATGGCTTATGCTTTCAGTTTATACCTTAACCATTCTGACGTTTATCTGACAAGGATGAAGAATTCAACATTTTAGGGCTAGATTTGTGTTCACAGGACACTAATTAGGATTATGGCCAAATGGGAAGACTTGATGCAGGATCCAAACAATAGTGGTGTATGTCACAGTAATATTTTAACTATATGAAAATTAGAGAAGAAAGGGTTAGGCATTTGAGAAAATCTTCAATCTTAGACTTTCCAGCCCTGCCTAACAAGTCTCCTGCTCCAACCTTCATCTAGCACTAGCACCAAAAATATACAAAGCTTTACTTCCTCTTTGCTTACACTTCAAAACTGTATGTTGCTTAGGCTTGGCACTTTTGTCTTCCTCTATCTGCTTCATTGATACATACCTATCTTGCATGCCGAGTACTAGCCCAGCAACAAGGACATATGTTACATATGCCATTGTAGGTATATACAAATCTGGAGCATTTATTTCAAAGCGAGGCTGAACGGGTTCATCTTGTTCATATTTAACAGACCAATCCTGAAGATAAGAAAGAAGAAAGTTTAGTTTTCCTGAATTGTAGGTTTTACATTCCTTGACATCAAATCTGAGCTGAGTTTGTTTACTTGAACATGTCATTAAAGATTAGATTATCATTAATCAGTGATATATAATATTTAAACACACAAATCACACACACTCATTTAATAAATTGAATCTAATGCATGTATACATGACTTTGTTCTGTTTGATTAACTGTCCACTTAATGGTGGAAGGAATCTACACTCATGAACATGCACATGATAAAAACACCCTCATCACGATACAAAAGACTCATTACAACATGTAACCAGACTCACTGAATGAGTAAAGGGAAAAAAGAGAAGCCCCAGTTTCTTGGTAACGTATCCCGTGTCCACGGCAAAATAGTATTTCAGTCTTGAAATAGGGACATATTTCTCAAGTTCTCGATCAACCAGCTGCTTGCCTGAACCAACCAGTGCCGAACCATACTGCATTGCAACATTTGCTACAAGAGGCTCATTCAGGAACTGATTTGGAATGGAAAAGCCCTGGTGCATCGGTGCAGCATGCGGATACATACGTGAATAATCTGTTGATGAAACAAAAGAACAGCAAATATTCAATTGTACAGTAATGGCCCTTTTACTGATTTTTTTTGGTGTATACTAATATGAATTTGAGGATAAGATTTTCATTTACATCATCTGTAGTGTATCAAGCATTAGTGTTGTAATGTGTAGCAGGATATATCACAGACCACCAGTTACACTTATGGTCAATATACAGTTATTTATGCTTTAAGACAAATCTCCTCAATATTACAGTCAACATGATACGGTAAATTCAGCTGTGTGAAAAAAAACTTGTACACTTATTGTAGACATCATCCCTTCCACAGAAAGTGTATGTCCTGAAATGCCTGTAGCTTCAGCAGTTTCACATGCAGCTCAACAAAAATTTTTCTTCTGATTTTGACTTTGGCTTAAAGCATGTCTCAGTGACTTCAGAACAAAGTTCAGAATTTACAATGTGTCCAAATTCCATACAGTCCAATTCAATTCTCATTTATTAAAGTGCTGGTTTAACAGCACAAAGGCCAATAATAAAACCAGCACCAAATAATTACAATACAAATTTCATGAATAAACACATGCACAAATAAAACAAAACAAAACAACACAACCCGTCAACAAAATTTGAATTCATGACTTAAATTTAATCACAAGTTAGTTCATATTAATATTAATATTACTCTGAAGCTTTTGGTACATCTGAAAATATAATAATAATGCAATCTGCATGCAAAGTAATGAGACTACCAGTGCTACACATCTGCAGTAGTCTAGATCAAGAAGATGCATATTGTAACCGTACAGACAGGAAATGAAGGAGATTTATAACCAGTGTAAGGAGTTTCGGTTTTTGTTTTTTGTCAAAATTGTACATTTGGGTGGACAGGACAGATCTATTTAAAATTAGTAAATTAGTTTATGGTGCAAGAGTAAGCATAACAAGTTTGTATGGAAACTTATAGAAACAGCCAGTTTATGGCAGGTATTGTTTGCTGGCAGGATGGTTGGTTGTCTGTCAGTGTCAACAGTGTCAAAGTTGAAAACTTGGGTAACTTTTAGGAACAATTGACGTCGTAAATTCTGACAGCTTTGGACATCGTAAATCTTGTAGAAGGGATTCTATATTAGTCACGCTTACACAATTTAAAACAAATAGGATGACGCGTAAAGGGGTCCAAACGGGTTATGACATGGAAATGACATTACAAAAAGGGAAACAAATGGAGTTTGAGTATTCAACATTTTGACTTTAGGAACCTATTAGGTTATAGTCAATTTTAAAATTTTAGCCAATGGGAACCCGGACATTTGGTTCAAAATTCGAGTGTGTAGGGAAACCGGGAGACGGCGCAGGGCAGTTGTCAAAAGGTGTTTAAACAAGGCGGATACAAATAGCACATTGTGAAGTACAGATGTAATAGCTGTGATAAAGTGTATTTTGGTGCCGCATGTCAACTTACATCAAAGATTTGTAAAACATAAAGTGTGTAGTAACAAACAGTGACTATGAAGTAAATAACTGTCAACATATCCTTCCAGCTGGTTTTAATTGAATACAAGAACTGGATGCAGTGCCCTCGGTACATCCCCGTACATTCCCACAAGAGACCTCATTATACTACCGCTGTAGCTAATAGCCTGTCCTATTCATTTGTAACCCCAATTATTATATAAAATACAAGAAATATGACAGGTGAATGGGAGATAACCGACGTGCTCAAGAAGAGGAGAAGACAGCAGAAAAAGAGGTAGGTTGGTTACAATATGTTACACTGCAGTATGAAATGCACTGAGTCACTGCTATCAAGAGCACCGTTCTACTGTCAGGGGTCAATTTATACAAGTTACATGACCAGATTTCAGCAGTGGCAGAGAATAGCATTTCATGTTTTAAGGCAAAGATATGCAATAAAATTTTGCAAGAAGCTATGAAAAAGCAGTAACAAGACATTAGAGATGTTACAGCAAGCCTATGGACCAGAAGGAATAAGAAGATCTATAGTTTTTAAGCATTTTAAAGAAGGATGAAAGAGGTGGCAGATGATGCTTGAAGGAGACTAAGCAAAACCATCAGAGTTGTTAATATCAAGAAAGCTAATAAACTGCCAATGCAGGCAGCAGATTAACATTATAGGAAATGTCTACTAGTACGAATGTCTCATTCCAAAGGGTTCATCACATTGTACCAATGATATGAGGCATATCCTGAGTATAAGCATGATTGGTTCTCTGTAATCTCAACAACAAGTGAAAATGAATTTGCATGGAAATCTGCCAACAAAATTTGACTCTTCTTAAGCAAAATACCACTGTATCATTCACAATCACTTGCAACATGTCTTGAACTAGACACTGCGACATGAAAACAAAACACCAATCCAGTGTCAGGAAACACAAGCACTTGCTTCTATTGGAGAAGTTTCATATGATGATCTTTTCTGGAGAAGTATTGTTTATGTTTGACTCCAAATACATTATTATTCAGTACTGGGTACCCCAAAAGGAAAATGTAAATGGTAAGTACTATGCAAAGATGCTGAAACCTGTTTTGTGGAACATAATTCAGAATAAAAAAAAACTGAGTGTTTGGTCAACGAGTGTGTTCTACTTCAAGATGGTGCACTACCACAAACTGCACAAGTGGTGACATCAATGTCAGCAGAAACTGGTGGAACACCTGTAATATAACCACCCTACTTTACAGATATCACCTGTTGTGATTTCTGGGCATTTCCAGTGCTTAAATATGAGCTACAAGGTCACAAATTGGGCTCCAATACAGAGGTGTTGTAAGCAACCACTACAATCCTTGGCAACATGTCAGCAAACAACCTACTGAATGCATCTCAGAAGTGGTAGCAGTGCTTAAAAATGTGGAGTTTATAAATGGAATCACTTTGATACGAAAACAATGCTGATAAATCAGATAAGAAAGAGCTGAGTACTCTCACTTTTCACACCCCTGTCATACATCTGTTCTACAGCAAGGTTCTCTAGCTTCTGGTCACTTGAAGATATCCCGAACCAGCAAATGGATACCATTTTGGCCTTAACATTGTTAAAAAAAAAAAGTATGATGTTATGCAACTACAACTAAACAACCATTCCAAAAATGGCATTCTCCAAAGAAACCACAAGGATACACAGGTTTACTTGATTTTAGATGGTACTCATTGTCTAGTATTCGCAACATAACACAATGTTTTGCAAACCGAATCTGTTTCCATACTCAGGTGATAAGGTGCTGATACACCTACTCAAAGGTTCCAACAGTAACATGTCCAAAATCCAAGTAATTCTAAGAGCAATAGACCAGTGTCAGAACTGCCCCAGCTACCTTCAATCATATGTTGGTTTTGTGAGTAAGTTATAGAGGATTCCATGATTATGATAAAGAAGAGTTTCTGAGTGACATCCACACCAAGGTTAGGGCACTAATATCAGCAATGATATACATGATTACTGCACTGAGATTATACTTGTGATCCAAACAAACATACTTTATTTGCAAAAAAACAAGCAGCAGAAGTTTACATTGGGGAGCTACAGACAATGTTCAAAGTGCTGACCACCACATTCAGTGTTGTTACCTGTATATGAGCCATCTCTAATTAACAAACATTTCATTTGAGTTTTTTTTTTAAATTCACAATGTCATTTGAATAATTAAGTTTCACTGAAACATTAAACAGTGATTATAAAAAACTGGAAGCCTTTTATGTGATTGAAAACTAGCATTTTCTACTGTTACTAAACAGAACACGATATTCTTTTATTCTATTTAATTGGACTGTTAAAATTACATATTATTAATAACCTTTGTTTTATATTAAAGATGTTACATGTGCACAGAAACTGTTTCATTAATAGGCCTTATGCTTCTAATTCAATAATAACTGTTACAACCACAAAATTTCCTGGTGAAATTTCAACAGGTTTTGTGCCAGTAAAGGATACTGTTACCTTCACATTCAATCATGTTACTTGTGTTACCTGGAGCAGAAGCATATGGAGATGGAGCATCATTTCTGTCATCATACATGTTCATATCAGATGGAATATTTCCTGGAACTGCTGAAGCATATGGATTGTATGGAGGGGGATAAGCTGGGGCATTCATGGCTGCTGTATCACTCACACGTTTCTTCCTACTTCCTTTCTGAGCAGCTGAATAAAGAAAAGTAAAATTAATACCACAGACAGCATCTTTTGGTACTATACAGTGAACATAAATATGGTTAGTTCAATAATATTACAGTGCCAAAATAACATTTACAACATACTGTCTAATATTAAAATGTTCCTGTATGTCTAAACTAACACCTGTTCATTCTCTCAAAGACAGCCTTTCACTTAGTGATCCACTTGTAACATTTGGAATATGAAACTATATTCATTTTCCCATGAATGGATAAAAGAAATCAAGGGCCATTAACTTTATATCCAGTTACATTTGGCATGCCTGCTAAAGTTCTGACAGACTTCCCAGGACCTTAGTAGATGAGTACTAGAACTGTAAACCACATGTATTTCAGCAGGGATGGAGAGCAAGAAGGAGCAGAGTTATCCCAGAAACAAAGAATTTATATGGTGTGAGAAAAATGGCATGGTTTACATGATTATGGGTTCTTCAGTACAAATTCTACATTTTATTGCCTATGATGTTAACTGCTGCAAGTCACATTCTGAGGTAATTACATTAACCTGAACCATATTAACAGATCATTACATAAAAAAAATTTTAAATAAAGGATGCAAAAATTGTTACACATAAACTACAATCATATGTTAAAAAGCAAATGACAGTCACTGTTTTCATTTGCACTATGCATGGAAGGAACTTGATAATATTCCCATAACCTTCAATTACAACAATAAAACTAATGTTTATGCATTACTACCTGGCAAACAATTACTTCACCTTTTGATAAAAAAAGAAGCATCACACAACATCAAGAAACAAAATATTTTAGTTCACAATGTTACTACATTCTACTCTTGGTGCAGTATCATTGCAATATGGTCATCACAAGACAGGTTAAATCACAAATGAAAAAAAAAAGATGTGGTGAAACAAGTTAAGCATGCTGGACACACAATACTGCCACTATCGCGGCTAGCTTTCATAATAATATATGCTACTCAATACGCAGTTGTAATGCAAGGTAAAACTTCGGTCTAAAACAATGTTTGAATCTCTGCACAAAATATTTAAGCATGCACAGTAAGCATATGGGTCACTTAACCTACAAAACAACGCCCGGCAAAACCGCCTACCAATTACACTTGTTATAACATACTTCCAATATAATCGAATAAAAAATTAATGCAACATATAATACATTTATAATTAATTCACGCAACATTTAGAGTCCATATGTACCAAACAGAAAGTATATCAATTAGCAAACTCAGGTCCAAGTCATCTGTTCACCACAACTTATTTCACTGTGATCACCTACACTTACGATGTCGTACACCGGACGATGCGTTGAAATTCATTTCTGACAGTCCTAATATTTAACGACTTTTACAAAGGAAGTAACTAATGACAACGAATTGTTTTCTAAATGTGTGCACTATTCGCTAGATCTACATCGCTGCGGACGCCATTGCCAACATTCGCCACACAAAAAAAAAACTGTCGGAACACGTCATATGAGCTGCAACGACGGAATATCTGTCGTAGCAAATGACAGCGTATGAAGTATATTAAAATAAAACTAAATGGTGAAAGAATAATGTGAAAATGTTGAATTTAATTACAAAAAAATGTTCAGGGGGCACCCGGGTTTGAACCGGGGACCTCTCGATCTGCAGTCGAATGCTCTACCACTGAGCTATACCCCCACATGCTCGGAACGCCTCCGAACAATATAATCATTGTAACATACTGTATTTTGTTAGTAATGAATATTGTTATACCAAACTTTGTTGCAATGTTATTCTGTAGTCTACGCACATAGACCTGCCAAACGTCCTCTTCAGGTTATCCAGTCACAAAGTTCTACGTATTTCTCATCTCTTCCAGCCCCGCCCAATCATTTGTCGTATTAGTACACCACTATTTCTGGCCAAACGTAAAATTTTTAAAGAATTTTAAGAATACGACCTTTACGAACATTTTTTAAAATCGCACATCAGTTGTGGAGCTCTATGTTGAAACAGATTCAATTTACGTTCGTTTTATACTGGTAGTGGTCTCTGGTATTTACTCTTAGGATTTTTAAATCTTTTTTTTTTTTCAAATACCAAGTGGTCATGCCGGGGTGGAGGGGGGAGGAGGAGGAGAGGATATCCTTGGTGTGCACTTTTCTGCTGGCGAACATGTTGTTTTGATCTACATTATAAAGTTTGGTGAAGAGTACATGTAAAGGGTTTATAGCACCTAGGTGACGGTGACAAGCCACGCCATCTTACTTTTATGGGGCAAAGTGGTTTTCATTAAGGTGTATATATGACAATATTCTACTAAATAACACAAACATAATATATAAAAATTGTTCATTCATCACATATTTCACTGGAGCTATCAAATTAACTCTATCCTAAATGTGCCTAAAATTTTACTATGAATATTGCAATTTGTAAAGTTTTGTGACATATTACAATATTGCATAAACATTAATAGGTCATACCTTTTACTTAACGTGTTGGTAAGAATGCGGTTTATCACTTCACCTCCATCAGTCACCACTGATCCATTACCGTTTAATATTTTGAGATAGCCATCTTGTTAATTGCATTTCTTAAAAGCCAAAAACTGGGTCACTTAATAGCATTTAGGTGGTTGTGGGGTTAGTAGAAGTCAAACTTTTTAACCATCATGCAATAAAAAGCAGAGCAATTTATTAAGACCACAATGATATAAAGCAAAAAAAAATTATGACATATAAAAAACAACAGCAACAATGACAATGACAATGATGTCTCAGACACTCCATCCACCTACTGATTTTTCTTTATATCAATTTCTCATCCCACACAGTTTCAGCCAATATTTTATAAGCACCAATCTACAATCTTCTTCTCCCTCTCATCTTCAGCATCTGATGAAATAACGAGAAAAAGTTTGAAAACTTGCTCGTGCTCAATCAGTTACTCTTTAAGCTATATTTGTACTAATTTACTATTTAAAAAGTAGCTTTTATGACTCTCTTAAAACCGCAATGGAGAAACAATTACACAGAAAAAGGGACAATTCCTGTAGGACTTACCACAGCGTTATTTCTCTGTTAACTGCTCTCTCTAAACCAGTATATTTACACTAACAATAACAGTAACTATATAGGTTGCTGTTATTGTTAGTGCTAGTGCTAGTTTGGTTGTAGCAAAGTACTGTATCTTGTTCATATCCGTGCACTAATACCACTATAGCAAATAAACACTAACAAATGCACTCATAAATTATTAAATCACTACTTTATTAACACTATATTTAACTCCAACATGTTTTATTCATTGAAGGATCATCATCAGGGAGTATAACTGATACATTCTAGCAGTGTGGGTCAACAAAATCAGTCACCAGCTGTAAAATCCAATTTAGTATCACACATGGCCTATAATCTATGGTGTTACAAAATCTGAACTATTTTCCTTCACTTTTGAGTATCATGTTAGTATTTCAGTACTTTGGACATATTCATAGATGTGCCACAGTACAATTATGAAAAAAGGAGTTTCTAGTTTATCTCCCTAACATCGTATGTGGTTGCAGTCGTGAATACATGGTCCTTGCTAGGGTCTCTTCTGAAACATCAGGGAGCATTACATCCTATTCCAAAATATTAACTCTGTTGGGGATATATCCATAGCCTCAGCAACCGTGGCCATTTTGAAAATGAACAACAAATGCTTGGTGGTATGTGTGTGATGCTTCCCCTCTTAGCAGCTTACTCTCCACCCCAGCATCAACACCTGACAAGTTTATTCAAGTGAATATCAAGAACGGACCACCACTCCCTCCTTCAAAATGCGAAGGTACTCACCGTCAGTAGCTTAGATATGACTCCAGCAGACCCTGTGACTCGGAAGGGAGGGGGGCTTAGAGAATCCCCAAACATGCAGAGTTCTAAAATTTATTGGGGGTACTTCCTTTCTGTTAACAGAAAGCAGTGCTGTGTATTCCTATTAATGAGGTCTGGGAATAATTTATCTAATAATTGTAAGCAGGTCCATGGCCGTCGAGAACGGGCTCGGGTCCAGGTAAATTTTTGTCCCCCCCCCCCTCTCATCATGGGCGAACCGGCTAAAAAATATTTTCACTAAATCGGAAAGATTGACACTCACTCGCAGTCGCTTAGGCTTGGTATGAAAGCGTTAATTTGTTAATCGACAAATAATGATACTACCAAGAAATAAAAAAACATACGCAACATACTCGGGCCCCTTCCGTATCGTCGTGCCCCTCGAATTTCTACCGACTTTCCTCCCCCACCCTACCGACCAGCGCAAGGAACGAGTCTCAATTATTATCGTGCCAATAGTTGTAAGACGAGGGGGGCGTTTTCTATGCTTCTGCTTGACGCTCGTAATCCTTTGCAATCGAAACGGTGTCATTAAACAACATAAGACTAAATTCTGTAATTTTATCTCTATGGGGATTTACAGTGCTGGTGCTGCGTGCAACATTTCTAAAGAACTAGCACTTAAGCAATGAACCAAACGTTCAGCGTTATACCACTCCGAGGCATGGATCAGAGTACTCCGAGATACGCAGCAGCGTTGTACAGCAAGTAGATACCTTCGCACGTCGATATCCCACGAGTGTCATTGCCGGGAACGTATCGATAGTCGAGTTGCCAGCCCGTTCCCTATTGGTCGGTTTATTGTCGTCGTGGCAACGCGTTCGTTACAAGTCAACAACAAATGTGTTTGTGCCATAACGTGAAGTTTAAGGATGCAGTCCGGGTTCCGAGCCCGTGCAGTGTTGCTGGTTGTGTTGCAGTTGTTTTGTTTCTTTTTCGCGTCTTGTCACAGACATGTGTACGAATCAAGCCTACACGGGACAGTGGTCTCAGTAGATAGAGGTTAGTATAGGTTATGTCTCCATCATTACTTCCTTAGTTTGTTGTCACATTTCTTCTTCTGATGTTTTCATGTCGTGGACCTACTAAAGTGAGATGTACGGTTTCCATGAATATTGTAGGTAAGTCAGAATGGAGGAGGGGTGCTTATAATTTCTGCCGATTACGAGAGATCAGAGAAGTAAGTCTGCAGAGATTACGGATTAAAACTGTGGGAACAGGCAACAGGGAGTCTTTTTTTCCAATATTAATTAATAGGTTTAAACATTTAGTCTACATTTTAAATAGGGGAATTGGTTGTAGAAATAACTGCCATGCCATCTCTGAACCGTAAATTCAGTTTCCTTGGTACTTTAAAAATTACACGGTCTCGAATGGCTATGGTTGGAAAATAAAGTTCTATGTTAGTAACTTAACTTCACGGCCTATAGAGTCTTTCTTTACAACCACATAATTCTCAACTCATCAAGAAAATATCTGTCGTGTCCAAAAGAGCCCGCTACTGGATGCGAGATAATTCAGTCCATTATTTACGTCCTAACTCTGTCAGAACCCCCTGAATATTACCTACGTATCTAAGCTTAGGTCTCCGAAGTGTGCTTGTACGTTCAGGCTCTTTTATGTCTTTCACATCTCAGCGTTCACACTTCAGGGGTTGTCCATACGATCCTCTATATCATCCTAATAATATCTATTTCAATTAAAATTTATATAGCTTCTCATTATGCAGTTTTTCCCATATTTTCTGGGGTTGATTTGTTTTTCTCAGCATTCTGTACTCACACATCCTCATTCTACAACGTCCTTCGACATTGGAAGTCAAGTTGCGCATCCATATAAATCAAAAGCTAGAATTTTAGATTTAGAGGCCAATATTTTTTCGTATAAGAAAACTGGAGAAGAGATAAATAAATTAATTTAACAAGTAGATCACTAGAGAAATGTGTGTCATAAGCATTTAGTAACAAATGTATGGCTAAACATGTGACATACGTGCGTGGCCTGTTACCTTCTCAGCCGCTAAGGGGTAAAGCGCAACCCATACGAAGACGTTAATAATGAGAAACTCTAATGGGAAATGGAGAGGAACAAGGTAATTGTACGTGATATAGCTACAAATTAATCGCTAGTTGTGGAAGTGGAAACACTGTCGGGAATAAAATGGGTTAAGACAAGCGTGTTATTTCTGAGAACATTCTTAAAGGATTATATTAGAAGCGAAGCTTATAATGAGAGAGAGAGAGAGATCTTAGTGAACGACGCGTAGATTTCCTGAATTAAGTCGATTTCTTGCCCCAGGTTCCGAACCATGCTTCAGAAAACAAACCTCACGTAGAATTTTATTGTACAGACCAAGCTTGAGAAGCACGTGTAATTACCTTTGAGTGACTGGCAAATCGGACACCCGAGAATACAAAAACGAAGAAGAAGAAGGGACAAGTGTTTCTCTAGTAATATCAACTAACTTCTTATGTTGTCCCTAGGCTTTTGAATTGAAAAAGATCTCTTTCTTTGAGGGAATAACAGATCGCAGATATTCGAAAATGGAGTTCTAAACAACTTTTAAGAATTGAAGAAAGTAGCCTAAGTGGACAAGGAAGATATAATATGTAGAGCTTTACTTAAGGACACAATATATTTATGTTTATCGTAAACTGTTGTACGGAATGTGTTGAAACTTTTTGTGATAGAATTGCAATAAACCTTATTCGGCAATACCAGTTTTCGGCCACATTTATTCAAGACAAAGTCCGCTTTACATGTCGCAACAAAGTTATTTTTTAATGTGTGCAGTGAATCGTTCATCAAATTTTGTTCAATTCGTTATGTTAGATTTTTCATAATATTAGTTAGCCATTTTCATTTTTAGTCAGGCTAACTGATTAATAATTATTCTAGGAAATGCGACCTGGAGTCCCGATACACTGACTGAAGTTTGTCTTTGGTTTGCTGAGTCTGTACACAGAAATCGTGAGATAGTATATTAAATGGGCCATGTCAACTTCCCCATATTTTTCAGTTTGTCACTATAACCCTAGCGTCCAACCCTCTATAGTCTTAAATTAAACCTTCTTCAAATAAAACAATACTAAGTTACATAGCAATTATTACCACTTGACTTGTAACCTGAACAGCGGTTAAGTTCTTCATATGGATCATCCTACAGTAAGAGATGCAGCTATTTAAAGAACACAGAACTCTCTCTTTCTAGCCAGAATTTATTACGGTGCACTCAGAGTTATTTTTATGCAAATTACGAAGGAATTGGAAAGAAAATCACCATGAATATAAGAAAATTATACTGGCTGTATTCCTTCGACAGTTTACTATAGTTTCTACGTTTAAGAGTGACGTGGAAGTTTGTACCACGCATTTGCAGCTTGAGTGAGAACACTTTCAGGTCTTAAGTGAGTATTTTTTCGATTTTTGAAAGTTGACAATTTTTCGCATAGGTGCCTGCGTAAATTCATTATTCATGTAGGACACATAAATATATGGTTACAGACCTGCTTTCGAGAGAGCTGGCGAACGATACAGTCATCTCAAAGTTCTATTTCCGTATAGTGCCAGGCTATAGAGTTTTTCTTGCCTTTTGCACGAAAAGCCCTCCTTTATCAACAACCCTAAATATTGACGCAATGTGTATCAGTCCGGAAATTCATAAAATCATAATTATATCAGATCTACAAATGCGTTCTTATGAACAGATTTTTAATGCTTGAAATCACTTTAAACTATCTTCTATTCATCAAAAGAAGCGTCGTTTTAGGGAAAGTAATCTGCACGAATCTAGACAGCTTCTTTCCTTTCATTTTCAGTTATTCGAAATAGGCTAAACATTAAGTTCTAACGTAAGAGGAATATATAATCATACCACTCCGATCTCGTGCTCCAACACGGCTAAATTACTTGCTTTTGACAGTGTCAGAACCGGTCAATTTTATCTTCACTGACTGTGGATGACTAAAAAGTGTGGATATTTGTCTTCACAGCCCTTGCAGTCTATACATTTGACGCGGCATGATACGCACGTGGGAAAGTCGATCTTAGCAAATCGATCCTCTTTTACCTACAAGAGAAATCCATACGTAGAACATCCGTGCGTTCGAGGGAGTGACCAGTTTCAACTCTTCTATTGTCGGATTTTATTAATTTAAAACAATGTAGTGAGTTTTAGCATCACAAAAGAACATGTTTTGAAATATCACAAAATGACAGAAAGTATGGAAATTTAACTCGATTCTTCCTCTACGCCTTCATAATGCCTTCTTAAGAACAGGCACAACTTCTTCCAGCCAAAGGATAAAGACACTTACGAAATCCATTGATAAGCCGAAGAGACTAGGTGCTGTTTTGAAGTTATATTCTGAAAAGGGACGAGTTGTGAGGCTTTTTAAGATATATTTTAAGAATTTTCAAGTCTTGCTTTCCAGAATTACACGTGAAAACCGAATAGCACGGAGAGAGATATTATTATTAATATTTATTGCTACATGTATACAGGGTATTTACAATTATAAAACTGAAACAACGAATGTTTCTAGGTTACTCATATCCACATTATTATTATTATTGTTATTGTGGCGTGTACTTAACACTTCGATATCCCCTTATCCTTAGCAAATATTTTTCGCTGTTGCTAGTTCAATCAATCGCCGTAGTGACCGTGCGGTTACACAGATCGCAAGACGTCACAGTGCAGCTTTGACGCACTGTCCTTTCAATTTATAGTCTTTCTCCCGTGTAAAGAAAACTGAGTTAGTCCACCTAGAATTACCGTGAAAAATCTTTCAGGAAATCCGGATGTTCATAATGAAAGACTTTAACTTTTTGTCTAGCTGAAAGGAACATTTTACTTTCATTTTTCACGCAATAAAGAGGGTGGAAATGCGGGGATGTGAGGGGAGCGGAAGCATGACGAAATCGATAGATTCTCAGTTTCTTTGCATATGCTAAAATGCCTTTTCCTTTGTATAATTGTAAGACAATTGAATTCAGAAAATAATATGAACTCGAAATTATCTACAACCAGTTCAACTGCACTTTAAGAATCACGGACAGACATGACGAAGCTTATAATCGCTTTTCTCAAATTTGCGAATGCCCCCCCCCCCAAAAGTAACAAAAGGTATATAGTTACAGTTCTGTCAAGATTATATTGGTACGAATTTTACTGCACAGAATTTAAACTTAAATAGTTAAATAGAAATACACGTAGACTTGACGAAGTCGACAACAACTTGTCAGCACTACTGAACGGGCCAGCATACTTGAATCCTCATCAACGAGTCAACGTACTTGAATCCTCATCAGCGCGTCAACGTACTTGAATCCTCATCAGCGCGTCAACGTACTTGAATCGTCATCAACGCGTCAACGTACTTGAATCTTCCTCAACGCGTCAACGTAATTGAATCTTCATCAACGCGTCAACGTACTTGAATCCTCATCAACGCGTCAACGTACTTGAATCCTCATCAACGCGTCAACGTACTTGAATCTTCATCAACGCGTCAACGTACTTGAATCTTCATCAACGCGTCAACGTACTTGAATCTTCATCAACGCTTCAACGTACTTGAATCTTCCTCAACGCGTCAACGCGTCAACGTACTTGACTCTTCATCAACGCGTCAACGTACTTGAATCTTCATCAACGCGTCAACGTACTTGAATCCTCATCAACGTGTCAACGTACTTGAATCCTCATCAGCGCGTCAACATACTTGAATCCTCATCAGCGCGTCAACGTACTTGAATCGTCATCAACGCGTCAACGTACTTGAATCTTCCTCAACGCGTTAACGTACTTGAATCTTCCTCAACGCGTCAACGTACTTGAATCTTCCTCAACGCGTCAACGTACTTGAATCTTCATCAACGCTTCAACGTACTTGAATCCTCATCAAAGCTGCTATTAGAACCGCAGATCTCGCAACAATGTGCATTGTTTTTATATAGGCGAATCTACTTTTTTCGGAGAGAATGGGAGGATGAAACAAAACATTACCCTTTTTAATCTTTTCAGACACAGTGGTTGTTATATTACCACCCGCCGTGGGAGTAAAAGTCCCTACATTTTGCAGGCAGGGTGTATTTAAGCACGTCATGAAGTTCTTAGCACCCTCAGTGACAAGTCCAGTATAACATACTCAATAAATAGATAACCAAACAGCCCAAAAGATACAAAACAAAGATGCTAAAGCATAATGCAGAACAATCAAGCAAGTCTGTGTACTATATTGAGTGCAGGACATACCTGTCCCAAATACTGACAATGTTGCGGAATATTCCCAGATTCGTTATGGTTTGGTTAAAGTATTATTTGAAACGGAGTTATTAAAAGTGTAATAACAAGTAAATCACCCAGGCTTGCCTAGGTACGGTTTATCCTAACAAGTTTTTGTGCTTTTCTTTAATGTCTCCACAGACTATCTTTATCGTTGCACCGTGCACTCTGTAGTTTATTTGATTAATACACCAACAAATGCACATATATTCATTTAATGATATAAAATTCACATTAAAACACTTAAAACATTCCTGCATGTTTCGATCATACGATCATCCTTAGGGAGCATACATTGTTCCTTGCTAAAGTTATAGTTTAAAAACACTCAGTGATTTACATCGTTACGTTGAGTTGGTGCTGTGGCAGTATGTCTTGTGTATTGTGTGAG
>Ga0123352_10006614_pt1 | contig 17766 bp, 11 predicted proteins | sample TergutLab28metaG_FD_89700 | JGI IMG/M metagenome (GOLD analysis project Ga0123352, IMG submission 89700) | Labiotermes labralis P1 segment gut microbial communities from Petit-Saut dam, French Guiana - Lab288 P1 | ecosystem: Host-associated > Arthropoda: Insects > Digestive system > Gut ... | reverse complement strand
TTTGTGGTTTTGTTTTGTATCTTTTTTCCCCCCCCCCCCCGCCCCCACTTCCCGCTCTTTCAGCAATTCACCCGAGAGCTACTTGCGCTTGCCTCTGCCCTTCCTCTTTACCTCCTTTTATTTCTTTTCTTCCATTTTACTTTTTCGCCGCTTTTCAGCTGTTTCCACATTCCAGTCTTGAGATCACCAATAAACGAAAGACTTTGATAGACGTGCCTTTGATGTAGACTAAGTTATGGTGTGCGTACTCACACCTAGAAAGCCCCTCTAGATGGCTGTCACATGATCCGGTAAGTGCAACGTGTTGTAATTACATTTTGACATTTTTTGTATAATGTCATTTAAGAAGCCGGTTTGTGGCGCAGTTGGTTGAGGCACTGCGCCACAAACCGGAAGTTGGCGGGCTCGATTCCCGATGGTGTCACTGGAATTTTTCCTTGACATAATCCTTCCGACCGCACTATAGCCCTGGAGTTGACTCAGCCTCGAACAGAAATGAATACCAGGTATATTTGCTGGGGAGTAAAGGTGACCGGTGCGTAGAGCTGATAACCTTACCGCCTTCATGTGACGACTGCCTTGAAATCTGGGAGCATCAACCTTGTGGAACCCACAGGGACTGTCCAGGCCGGCAATGGGATTGCTTTATCTTTACCTTATCAATTTTACGAATAAATGGGATTCTTGTCCATATATATATAATGCATTCTCTCTTTTTTTTTGTAAGAATTGCCATTATTGGTTATTTCTTCATTATTTTTCTGTATTTAAGTAAGTTAGATCAAGGAATGTATCTTTTGATTTTGGGATGGCAAAAGTAAAGGTTCACTCTATAACCAGCAAGGAAGACACAGAGGGAAATTTCCACATCGTACAGTCTTTGTGAGACACATTTGGATCGATGGAATGTATGTATGTATGTGTGTATGTATGTATGTTTTATGTATGTATGTTTGTATGTATGTGTGTATGTATGTGTGTGTGTATGTATGTATGTTTTATGTATGTATGTGTGTATGTATGTATGTGTGTGTGTATGTATGTATGTTTTATGTATGTTTGTATGTGTGTGTATATATGTATGTATGAATGTTTTATGTATGTGTGTATGTATTATGTATGTTTTATGTATGTGTGTATGTATGTATGTATGTGTGTATGTATGTTTTATGTATGTGTGTGTATGTATGTATGTGTATGTGTGTATGTGTATTGTGTATGTATGTATGTATGTGTGTATGTATGTGTGTATGTATGTGTGTATGTATGTATGTTTTATGTATGTGTGTATGTGTGTGTATATATGTATGTATGTGTGTATGTATGTTTTATGTGTGTTTTATGTATGTGTGTATGTATGTATGTATGTGTGTATGTATGTATGTATGTTTTATGTATGTAACGGTATAACCCTATTCTTTTTTACTACCAAAATTTAAACTAACAAATGCACACAATTTGTCACAGTCACAATAATGATATATTACGTCAACTGCTACTTTACTGGTTCATCGCCAGATAGAGCTTAGTTGCACGAAACAACCGTTTGACATTTTGTCGTCTCCAGTATGTGGTAGAACTGTCGCGAATTCGTCAATGTATGACTTGTAGTAGATGGATTTGTGTGCAGTCATTGGAGCAGCTGATTTGAATGTGTTCAAAATACTGCGTGCCGGATATGATAAAAAAAAGTTGAGCTATTGTGTTGTGCTAATATGCACTCCCTGATGATGGGCGAATGAGGCTCGAAACATGTAGCAGTTGGCGTGTTATAATATTTGTTGTGATTCTGAAGAACTGTTTGCATTTGTGGGTTTACATTGTAGTGATCGGAATGCAAGATGCAAAATTCTTTTATTTAACCTCGGCCTTAGATGGGGGATGGGTGGTCAAGGCCACGCCCCGGCACCTTTACTGCCGGGAAACAGACCTGATACCCACTGTACAGGTGGATGGGCCCCACGGCCTGTCTGTACATGTGCGGAAAGCTTCGCCCCCACTAGGAATGGATTCCCGGACCGTCAATTCTGTAGCGAGTCGGATGTTAAAATGAATACAATTTAATGCGTTTCATACGATTTGGCAGGAAGCTGCCCTGAGCGGAATGTGTGGTGCTGCCCCAAAATGTGTGGTGCTGCCCCAAAATTCGTCTGGGTCTCTTGAGAGGAACCACAAAGCATCTTACGTCAGAGGCGTGCAAGCCAGTTTTTGAACATGGGAATCAGGAGCGATATGCAGAAGACAGCGACATTTAATGACTGTACATGTACTAGAACATATAAGGCTAAGGACCTATTGTCTGTCTGAGGTCACTCGCACGTCGACTTCCGGATTATTTCTGCAAAAACTTTTATGAAATGAAGAAGGTGCAGACGAATTAATTAAACGAAAATTAGCAGAGTGGAGCCGTGTTTATGTTTGGCATAAGAAAACTCTTGGTCGTGGATAAATTTGGGGCATTCTAGATGGACCCCAACTGATTCAAAAATTAAAAAGGGAAAGAAACAACATCTCACATCTGACTACTCAAATGCACAGTGTTACCTCCCCAAATACTGCAATTTTAGCCAAACTCGTGCTATGGCAATGCCTACATCACATGACTTCGTGAGTCACTGCGCCTGCGCACTGACTTATACGCACGAAGATGACGTATGACGTGTGGGGGGACATGTGTTTTGGTAAATGACTGAACGCGACGTGGGTTTGAGGGGACTTCCCTGGCCGACGGCCAGTAGCCTGGCAGAGACGAGCTGTTGCAGTTGCTATGTTGAATGCGTTCAACGTTATGGCAGTTGCTTTGAGTTCTGTCTTACGAAGAGACGGTTGTAAACGTACGCCATTTTGTGACATTTTATTTCGGGTTACAAAACTTAAAACTCGGCGTGAAATTGAGTTACTTTTCAACAGAGAGTGCCAATGGTTTCTAAGGCACGTTCGTAAAATTGCGCACAACGTCTATTGTCCTCGTTATGTCTTCGGTCCGCCCGTATGGAGCCTATCGGCTCTCACCGGACGGATTTTCAATAAATTTGATTATTGAGGATTTTTCGAAAATATGTCGAGAAAATTCAGGTTTAATGTATATGTGAGAACAATAATGGGTACTTTACACGAGGACCTGTATACATTTATGATAATATCTCTTTAATTTCTTCTTAGAATGAGAAATGTCTCAGGCAAAGTTGTAAAGAAAATCAAGACAATAATTTTATATTCAATAACGGCTTCCGAAAATCGTGCCGTTTATGAGATAATGTGGAAAAATATTGTATGTTGGGCCAGGCCACAGATGACAATACGGCGCATGCGCATTGCATGTTGGATACCAAAGGCTACAGACACACACTCAGAATATGTAATACTTATGGCTTTCCCACTGCAACAGTGGTTGCGCGAACGCGGCTCACTTACGTTATATGTACATTGTCTTGTTCGGCAATGAGTGCATAGTGAAGAGATGTAAATAGAGGGCAGTTTTATATAATTTTGTGGCGGGTTTTGAATGATCATTAATTTTTTATAAATTTACCAAACGTCATTTCAGCCCAAAGAAATTAAATACAACGGCCCGCCTAGATCTGGGCACTACAGGCGATAAATAATGTCTACATATTGTTGGGCAACTTCTGGTGCTCTCTGTTACAGCCTTGATACAAGGCAAAATTTTCTCGAAATATTGGACGGGCTCTTGACTTAAAAAGACCCTGGCCGCATAAAACATAAGAACATTGCTCTATGTTCCTTAGAATAAGGATATAAATAAGAAATTCATAAGGCCCCAGGGACCAAAATGTGACTTTTTAAATCATACGGGAAAGGTGGGTGGTATACTCTTTCTTGTGGTTTATAGTTTGTACGTGGTCACAGCACGCAGAGGCCTCATGAAATATGTCTGTCCTTTATTGTTTTCACAAGGCGGAAATATTTCGACTGCCCCCATCGTATTCGAATAACCTTATTTCTTACTTCGACGAATAGCATGGCCTGGCCGCATGCGTGCGAACCGAAAACTTGCCAATACGCCTGCCTTCTGACGACTCTGATATCACCTGTTTCTACTTGCGCTGCACACCGACACAGTGATCTAAGGCGTGCTGAAGATTTAAGAACTGACGACAGTAAATATTCTTTCCCGTTAAGACAACGATTTTTTTTCCCTGGTATTCATTCATTCTGCATTCTGCCTTACGATAGGTCCGTAGACCCTTCCAAAACCAGTTCTCCACAGAGTGGGATCTAGTGCTTCCTTTTTCGCGTTTCAGTAGTTAATAGTTTACTTAAGGTCAATAGCAGCTTACATCTTATTCCTCATCTTCGCGTCACTCCTATTCTTCCTTCTGTCTTTCCTTCAACCACGTGTTTAGTAGGTAGTTTCTATGCAAGATGTGACAAATGCAGTTAGCCGAGTGTATGGGTAGCAATATTTTGGAAAAGGGAGCTACCCCATCTTCAAGTTGGTGTCTGCTCATTCTCACAACTCAGAAAACTACAATATGAATTCAATCTTTTTTTGTGCAAAAATATTTGTTTTCTTTCTTTGTTATGTTCGTTGGTTGAGGAATTAATTCTGCCATAAACTGCACTAAGAACACAGAAATAGGCTACTGCATGCATCGTGCTGAGTTTGATGTACTGCTAAGCTAAGAAGTGAACGCATGGCGTAAATATTCGGGTGCTTTCCCTCACTTCGGGGCTAATTTTCTCAAAAATAGTGTAACTTACAGTTCTGTTTATTGTGCATAAATGTTTCTTTCCAGCTATGGTCGAGGACGTTTCTCTATACGCATGCATTAATTAAATGTGCACAATAATGATACAAACAAACGAACGCATGTCAATAAAATTCTTTTGAACGTTCAATGAACTGCTGCATGCTTCGGCCAACTACATGTCCAGCTGCAAGAAAATAAAATACAATGGTTAGATACATTAAAAATAGAAAATTAAATTATAAAAATATCGGAACCAACGCTGCGGTGTAATTACAAACACTTTGCACTCTGTTTTATCGTTCTGCCCACAACACGATACTTTCTCTTTTTTGTGTGTGTGTTTTGCTGACCTTGCATCTCAATATAATCTTGGTAATTGACAAACTTGATGCACAAACTCTTGTTTTATAATACGTTCATTATATGCCTCTACATGTTTCGAGCACCATGTGCTCATCATCAGGAGGTCAAAATTGTATTATATAGCAGCTGGTATCGTCACACTCTGTAGGTGGCCGTCCGGACGATACCAGATGCTGTATAATACTATTTTGACCTCCTGATGATGAGCACAATAGTGCTGGAAACATGTAGAGGCATATAATAAACGTATTATGAAACAAGAATTTGTGCATTAAGTTGGTAAATTACTAAGATTTTTCATGGGTGGTGGATCACTAACTGAGACCTTCAGTGCAAACCATCGAAATAACAACACGTTGTTATTGTAAAGAATTATATCTATGTATTTTTAAACTCTTAGTTCATATGATTGTAACTGCACTTTTGCTTTGGTTCTGACACTTTTTTACACTCCTAATATTTAGCTTCATACTTTAAATTCATATAGCCTTTGACCATGATGGTGGCCATATGGTTAGCCGAAACATGTGGGAGTTATGTCTTTATGTATGTACCGTGCATTATTTACAATTTATAATTTAGACCAACATATGCACAATATATTAACAGTAATGTCTAAAACATTAAGCACTCCGCACGTTTCGATGCATTTACATTTTCTTCAGGAAGTCTTTTCTTGCATATGCTAAAGTTACAAATTCAATAAAATTAATAAAATTGAAATATTTAAATATTTTAAATTTAAAAATTAATAAATTAATAAAATTACAGTGTCCAAATATTTTAATTTTATTAAATTTATTGATTTTGTAACTTTATCTATACAACAAAAGACTCTCTGAAGATAATGTAAATACATCGAAACATGTCTGAGTACTTTACGATAAAGACATTACTGATAATATATCGTGCGTTTGTTGGTCTAAATAATGAAATGTGTGAGTCCATTGTGTGTATATAATTAATATTAATACACATGTGTGCATTTGTTGCTAACGTTATTACACATATTTCTCTACATTTCCTAAACACAGGCGACATTTAAGGCTGTGTGTGTGTATGTGTGCTGTTGCAGGCTGCTCAACGTTGCTAAGGTGGTCAGCGCACCGCTTCATGCTCACCGGCCTGTTAATGCTCCTAACCGGCCACTGAACTGCTCAACTTTCGCTTCTTTTACTGACTTCCCAGTTGGGTCACCTCATTGCAGCAAGTAAGGCTGTCTGTCGGTGAGAACACAGTGAACAGGGAAGTTTTGTGGTGTGTCAACATATTTGGGAGTTTCACAACGCGTGTCTCCCCTACATTACAATGCCTGCGATATATCACGTGGGGTGAGAGTTACCTTCGACAAGATTTCAAATTCAGGTTAAACCTGCCCAGTCTTTTGACATGCATTGTTTTGCGGTATGACAATCTAAATTTGCCATCAAATTAGGTATGCGTGCCACATTCAGCTTAACACTTCTTCGTAGACTCCTTAGTGCACGTATCTATGAAGAACTGTTGTTAAATAGCGTGATGTCACGGAAAATTTTTACATCATATCACAAAATAAGGTACGTTCAGTCACTAAACTGGGTAGCTTTACCTTGTGCATTCAGACAACCGAAGTGGTTCCAAGTTTGACTTGGAACATAACACGTTCAAATATCAGGGTTCCAGCTGCGAATACAGAGGGTCCTACTTCAAATGTCATGACTTAACCTCAAACAGCGATACAGTACCACGGATATACGTGACTTCTGCCATATAAATGTGGTGAAATATTACAAGTCTCAGAGAGGAGTGTGACCTTAGTTACCGTATTACGCAACATTTGTTTACTAAATACTTACTCGATTTCATTCGCTTTGTCTCCAGGTGGTTAACTTAAAATTAGAATGAGGTCTCTGGGATGTGACGCCATGAAGTCTGGTAGACAAATGCCTACGTTTTAGAGGAACCTGCCGTCTGTCTTCATGGTAGAACGGCCTTCTGCTGCGAAGACGGAGACGAAAGGTTCCTCCGAATCTTCCGTACATATCAATTAATCCACGTGGCATGATGTTCCAGATTCTTTTAAACTAAGCTCCTGTAGTTAGCATAAAAGATACACAATCATAAATATAAACGTCTCAGAGGATAATTTAATTCATAAAATTAGATTTCTGAGACGAATGAACAAAAATAATAATCTATATACGTATAGCGGTATTACATCCACAAAGTTCCCGTCATTTTGCGTGACATCCTTCAGCACGAGTCTCACAAACCTTAGTTTCCTCCTACCTCAGTCACGTGATTGCAGCTGCAACGTAAGAAGACCAATAGTGGCACCTCCACCGCTCTGACTTAGCTACGCGCACACGACTTCGCGCACTCTCCCGACTTGTGACATCAGCCTAGGCTCGCTAACGTCACCTGCGTCTGAAGCTGGAGATTTTGTGGAATTTATCCTGCTATACACGTGTAGATTCTGAATTTGTGTGTATCAAACATCTTTTCCTAATTACATGACTAAAATTATTTCCATTGACTTCAGTCTAATGCATTCTTTAAACACTCAACTAACGTCTAAGTACCTTAACATTGACACAAGAAGCGATCAGATCCTTGTGAAAAATGTATATTGTTTTTGTACCATAAAGATAAAGGTTAAATTGTTCTTGCACACTTCTGTAAGGCATACATGTCGAGTGAAAGAGTAGCTAAAATTCTTCTTGGCCTCGGCACTAGATTGAGATGAATAGCCAGCCTTACGCTCCAGCCGTTTTCCACTGGAAAAGACCCCTCAGCACCTACTGAATGGGAGACTGACTGTAACGGATGTTAGAAACACAACCAAATATTTCTGTGTCATTTATTAGTGAGATGACACTGCCCCTAGTTTTTCAGTGTCAGTAATCATTTTCAGGGTTACAATCATCATTCCAAAAATGAAACAGTACATATCAAACCTCGACGACCCACAGAAGAACATTTCAGCCAACACAGGATATTTTAATACAATTAACATGTGACAGCTACATTTTTCGGCTTATTGAATGAAACCATCGTCAGTAATTAATTGAAGGTTCATGCAATGTGTATACAGGTAATTTAGTTTGATAAAAGTGAAAAATCTTCAGATCTCTTCAAACAAAAGGATTTCGCCCAAAATATTAAATATTATTCTGAAACTTAATTTTAAGTCATTTGTATGTATTAACATTTGTGTATAAGGATAAGTATGAAAATTAAAAATGTCTTTGTTATTATAATTACAACTAAATATTGTGCATTGTTTTATTAAGAGAAAAATAAATTATTTGTTTGTAGGTTCGGGAAGGAAGAATGTCCAACAAACGATTCCCACAGAAGGTACAGTTTTTTTCCCGCCATTATATCCCTTTTTTATTTCTGTTGCGTTACTTTAGTTCTTTGCTGTATCGTTGTTAGTGGGGGAGAGTTCAGGAACTGGCAAAATTGTTTTAATAAGAGTCTGAAAATATTTCTGAAAATTTTCCTTTCTTTGAGGTGTTACCAAACAATTGTACAAATTGTATTCAATCTTATTTACGTTTGAGGACATGTGCATGGTTTCTCGAGTGTACATCGTGAAAAGCGAGAAGTGTTAGAGAGGGTGTGTCAGATGTCCGAAAATATTTTATACAGTGCAAATTTTACGTAATAATAATAATAAGTTAGTAAATGTAGATATATTGATATTATATACTGGTATACGATACGCAAATACAGGTGTACCTAAAATCATCCATAGAATTGAATACCTCTGATAATGGATGAATTCACTGAGCCGAAATATGCAAGCTGTAAAATTTTGTGTACTAATAAACATAGTGTTGACAGAAATATTCTTCTTGTAGTATATGTCACACACACACACACACACACACACACACACTTATACACACATACACACACACCCACACACGCACACACCACACAGACACACACACACCACACACCCCACACACATACATGCACATACACACCACACACGCCCACACACACACACACACACACACACACACACATATACACACATACACACACACCCACACACACACACACCACACACACTCCACACACACCACACACACATACCACACACACCTACATACACACCACACACACACACACACACACCACACACACATTCCACACACAAAACAGGATGCCTCTTACAAAAATTACATCTAAATTATTTTTACACTGCTACAAGCATGGTTACCAACTTTTGGGAAACACATATGAAAGAATGTGATCTATATTTATAACCTTCGATTCATTTTGTGAACAATTTAAAATTACTTAAATCCCTGTGGTTGTGCAGTTTGTGCTGCATATTTCGTTCGCCATGTGTGCAGGAAGACTAAATCCATGTTAATGAAGTGACTAGTCAAGGTACATGGAATTGTGAAAACCGTTCTGTGGAAGGAAAGAAAGGAATGTTTGTTCATTTGCCCAAGTTGAAGTCCGAAGTTTAAATTTTTCATGCAATCCAAACCAAAAAAATGAAGTACGACACCCGAAGTAGGTCTTGAAATATTGTCATTGTGACCAACTGTAACAACTTGTGAAGAGCTGTGAGATTCTCTCACAGAATACTCAGAGCAAGATTGTGCTCAGTTGCACAGGAAGTTGCATTCACACTGTTGGTTACTAGAGGGCTGGTCGTAACGCCACTGCTCCGTCACGTTGTGACAAACCAGCCATATTAATATAACTGGTTCTTTCATCGTAATTGGTTTCTTGAACCTTGTTATTCGTTGAGATTTATACAGGGTGATTCGAGAGGAGAGACCAATTTTTTGAGAGGTGATAGTACCGGTCATTGTGAGAAAGGAAAATTGTTATTAATATAAGCCACATTCTGAATGCTTACCGAGATACCGCTGCTTGAATCTGTAAATACAAGAATTTTGCGAATGGTAAAAGAGAAAGAGAGATTACTTACTACTAATTTTAATTTTATTTTTTTGTTTAATGTTTAAATGGCGAATTTGTTACACAGAAATTATGAATTTGTTTCAGTTCAGTGCGAAAATCCTACGGTCAACTTAAATGCACTTTGCAGCTCGAGTGCGACGGTTGCTTATTCTTTCATTTGAGTTGATCTTCACATTTTTTATGCAGGTAGCAGCATACAGAAATTGGAGCGAGAAATTCTTCTCGTTTATTCACTTTTATTTTGTCGAAACTTGGCCAGTTTTTTCCACCCCATAAACAAAAAGAAATGTCGGATGTAGTTTTGTGGATTCAAACAGATTTTACCTCAGTAAACATTCATAATTGTACACATGTTCGTATGAACTGTTTCTCGCAATTACCAATAATTTTACCTCCCAAAATTTGATTTTTTTTCCTGAATCACCCTGTATTATATTAAGCTGTCTTAAGAAAACTGGTTGTGCTTTTGAATAAGCTGCCTTTTTTTTCTTTCACGTATAGAAATGCTGCCAAAGGTCATGGGCCCAGTACCTTGCTCAAATGTGCAATGGAGCCTAATCCCTAGTTCTAAATACATTTGCCCTCTTAAAAATGCACGTATTCGAGGTAATGAACAAAACTCTTATGATGTATCACGGTAGGCCCACGAAGAATTACAGCAACTCATTTTGACTGATAACTTCATAGAGGATAGTTTTTGCTTGAAAAACTAGTAAAAATCCTCACATTTCATGGAAAACGTACAACATTCACAAAAACTCAACACTTGTTGCTGTACTCAGCCACATAAATTCAGTCCACTCCTTCCCATCCGGTTTCTTTAGGATACGCTGTCATTTTATCTCCCTCCACGCCTAGGTTTTCCAAGCGGTCTGCTTGTTTCAGGTTTCCCCACCAAAATCATATATGCATTTCTCTTTCCTTCCCCACATGACGCATGCCCCACTCGTCTCCTCCCCGATCAGATATACGTAATAACATTTGAATTACATCCTTCGAATTCTCCTTTATGCAGTTTTATCTAGTTTCCTATCACGGTTTTAGGCCCAGATGTCTTCCTAGTTAGCCTGTTCTGCAATTTCCCTACACAGGAGAGACCAAGTTTCACACCCGTACAAGCGAGCAAGCAGATTTACGCTTTTGTGCACATTAATCTTTATTTTTTTCGTTATAGGAAACTGGTACACAAAAGATGCTGTACCAAATGGTAGTAGGCATTCCCTGAATTTAATTATCTCTTATTTTTTTGCATTAATTTTGATTTGTGTCTTTCCCAAAATCTATATTTTGTCCATTTTCAAAGGATGCATCAGCTATCTTTCGATTGTAATTTTGTCCGGAATTCTATTAACACAAAGATATATATTGCGTTTCCTCTACTTTTACTTCTATTCGTAGAAGAACTATTGTACTTTTTCTTACTCAGTAGGAGCTCGTTTATCCGGCACCTACCGAACTAACGGGTTTCCGGTAACCTCAGGTTTCCGGACGTTATAATGTTAAACTCAATGCATGTCTGGGTGTATATAGCAACCCCATGTACATAAATAACCATTCATTTTATTTGTCACTTGATATGCTGTCCTGTTTTCCTAACTACCTCCATAACATGATGTATCCTAAGAAACCAAGAAAACCCCAATAACAAGTGAATGAAGATTTACAATCGGTGCTATGTGCTGCCGGTTCACGAAAATAATTAAAATTTAATGGATTTCTAAGTTAGTATCCGGTTAATAGATATTTCTTACTCCAGTATCGAATATCAGAGCTTTTACTGTAGTAGTTAAGCTTTCACTCTGATAACATCAGTGTAGACTACAAGCTGATGCGTGCCACTCAACTTCCAACATTTCTGAATTTCTTTGATGCTCCTAGTGCCATATTGTACACCAGTGCCACCGGGTGACAACTCAATTGCAGTTAGTAGTAATAATAATAACACTTCGGAAAGTACTAATGTAAAAGTACAATAGATGCTAACGATATAAGCACCATGAATACTAACAACAGAATAGCTGCAACATTGTATTCCCTAGGATGATGATGATGATGATGATGATAATAATAATAATAATAATGATAATAATAATAAAGCCTTTCCTTGTTTCATGCCGTACTGAATAGCTTAAAAATATTTGTCTACTCGGACTGTACTATATATTTCACTTAAGATTTATTTACTCAGTCACATAAATAAATTTTATAAATAATAGTTTAAATATTTATGCACTTATTTTACACATTGGTGTGTTGAAGAGCGTAAAACACTTTACGTGAACACAGCAAAATATCGAGGAAACCAACAAGTTTAATGTCATATAAACTCTCTGTTTTTCCCATATCGCAAAAGCAAAGCAATGTAACCGATTCTTAATCTAAAGTTGAAGATTATTTTGAAATGGTAACGATCGAAGCCTGTTCCTTGCAATTAGTGATGTTTAAAGCGTCTTCCATCGCTTTGTCCCTAATGTTTTCTTGTAAAATGACGTTACCAAGTTCCCCTTATTACCCCTAACTTGTCTCGGTTTATGAAAGACTAATTTTAACATGAAACTAGTTTTTTTTCCCACCGTTAGTTTCAATAGATCCCACAGATTGCTGCTGTATTTACATTTAGTAATTCCATTGCACATTAGAGTAAAACTGTGAAAAATGTGAACACTTAGAAATGTTAAATGTTCAATAATTATGATCAGTTCTTGATTCTAATAATAATACAAACAACAAACTTTTAAAAAAGACAGCAATAATGAGTTACGGTTTATGTGCCATATTGAAGAATATTGTTATATTTAAGTAACAAAATAACACATGCAATTCGATAAAAACATGTTTATCATATATTACTATTAAATAGTAATGTATGATAATCACATCGATAAAATTTGTTTATCATATATTACGTTTAAATAGTAGTATGTGATAATCACATCGATAAAATATGTTTATCATATACATATTTCATCGATGTGCATTTCTTGGATAGTCACATAAATGTAATAATATTGGATTACGTTTGTATAATTTTTAATAAATTTCTTGTGTCATGTTTTGGGAATGTAACATTTCGTCGAAATCCGCAGTGGATGTCATAATGACTGAAAAGTTTCACTTTCACGTGATTTGTTGCTTTGTTTGTATGCAGCTTCCTGGAACTCGTTTGTCAGGATATCACCAATAATAATAGCCAGGAATATGAATCGCTCCTCTTACGAAGAGACAAATACCTCGGTAACTGGACCTGTTTCCACCCCCACCCCCAGGGAAGATGGGGCCCTACTCATCCGTTATGTTCCGAAATCAGAAGACATTCGGAGTCACTGGAGCACTTCGTTAATCTCTGGGTCAATGGTTGACATCACCTCTTTCTACCGTAGGGAATGTGCAGATGATTCCTTATTTTTGTTACCTCAAAATGGAAACAGACCCGGTTTCCGAAACATTGTACCCTTTTCGAAACACCATTCAGAAATCCTGCAGTATTACATGTCACATACACAACGTCGTCATTCTCTGGAACTAGCCACCAAGGATGTGAACTGTGACAGTGTGAAAAGTTGGAATGTGACTTTATGATCAGAATTGTGTTACAAAGAGACACTACAGTGAAGAAACTTCTGCTGTATCAGTGTTGTTTTTTTTTTTCGTGTAAATAGTCAAGAAGACATTTGAATCCTTCTCTCGCTCAATTGTTTGATGAAGTGACTGTACATGTGGGCCAGAGTGAGGTGTTTGTGTATATAAAAGAACTGATTTTTTCCCCCCATCTTCAAAGTGCCAAAGTTGTGACAAACATAAAGGCGACGAGATATAGCCGTGCACATGTATTTAGAGTAACGATGCACAAATATGTTGGTCTGTGACTGGATACGATACACCGTACATATATGTACAGACATTCTGCACTCTGAAACTTCATAGAAAGCGTGTATATTCAATGTAATTATATTTGAACGCTTGCGAGTTGTCATGGACACAAGAATTACTGCAGACTGTTAATAACACTCTACCTGTTGCTTGGATATTTGATTCATTTTGTTGGCATCTGTTTGTATCCTCATTTCCTTACTCAAAAAAAAATCTCTGTATAACTAGATTATTGAAAAATAATTACTTTGGTCTTAATGTTGTTTATTTGTTTATTTTCGGCTGTCCAACTTGGAACAATACTAACAATACTAACAATACTAACAAGATCAATGTAATATGTGTATATATATATCGTCAAAACACAACTATATTTATTAGTAGTATATTGGGTGTCTACTAGATTAGGCACAACTACATGTTTCGGCCACTAATGTTGGTCATCTTCAGGCTGTACATGAACTTACCGAGTATTTATACATTATGTGTGGGGTGTTTTTTTAGGTTGTAGGGGAAGGGTTATTTTGTGAGGGACCGAGATCTCGTTTGTGAACTTGGTCTTCCTGTATACGGCAGTTCTAATGTTTTGTGGGGGTTCTGTTTATGGATGTCAAAATAGTTCAGGGTGTGGTCTTTTTCTGCTTCTGCCGTGAACTGTAGTTTTGGGTGTAGGGTGTTAAAGTCATCTAGAATCTTCTGTATGTTGGTGTGGTTGGAGTCAAGTGTTAGTAAGGTGTCGTCTGTATATGGGCAATAGTTTACAATTTTGTGTTTGTGTGTCACGTGTATCTGTGTGCTAAAGAAAGATTTGTGCAATTAGTCCTGAGGATGGGGCTCCCATTGCGAGTCCTTTTCAGCAACATTTTGGGGTCTGGGCTTATGTTAACATACTGCATCAGGCACACTGAATCTTAACCCCTTTCCTGCTAACGTGGAGAATATGGTGAGTTCCTAATAATGCCGGCAAATGGCAGACGGGATTTAATTCGGCGTTCGAAGGGTTAATACACTGTTTCAGGTACGTAGTACCTGGATGGTGCATTAGGTACTTTATCAGGCACTGAGTAATTTGATGTAGGTTCATGTACTGTATCGCGTACACAGAATCTAGCTACAGAATTTTAGAAAAATTCCTTCTTTCGACACCGTCCGAAAAAAAAAGTGTTTCAAAATGTCAGTAATTTGTAGAATGACAGAAAAATTTGTGCAAAAACTTGGGTTTTCTCTGTCAGTGGAAGAAATGTCATGTTTCTCTGTGTGTGTGGACATTATTATTCTGCAGTCGCTTTATAGCCGGCAATGCAGCTACGTTAGTTGCCAATAAAATTCACGTAGGAAAAAAAAGTATATGGGAAATAAAACTCTAAGAAGTAGGTGAGTTACAGCTGGTGCACCGGTCTTGACGAAAGGACCATAGAGTGAAACACGTGGCATTGTTTAGCTTTCTTAAATACATACTATACATATTTAATATTTATCGTTTGCGTAAAAAAGGAAAGAAGTAGTTTTGTGACGTCACCACGCTACCACTTGTCTTCCAGTTACAAACATAGAATAAGCTGATGGAATTACGCGAAATTTGCATAAACGTAGCGACATTGGTGACCAACCTGACGTCTTATTCTTAATTTACTGCAGTCACTAATAGAAAACATGGTTGCTGAGCGAACTTGTGAGATAGATGGACACTAGCAATGTGTTCGTTAGGGATCTGAAATAATGTACAGTCACACATCTTCGAAATATACAAACTTTTTTCGTAGCTTATTTGTTACAATACGAGATAGCAATATGGCAGCCTTATAATGTTATTTTTTCTTTCTTCCTTTCTTTCGGTTTCATGGTGGTAAGTAATGAATCCAGGTAATTAAACATGTAACTTTTAGTACAGATGTAGACCATGTACGTATATTTGTAGTTTGTTTTACAGCTATAGGTAAAAATCAGCTGGAATCAGGTCAGGAGAATATGAAGGATGTTCCAGTGTTGTCACATTGTTCTTTGCCAAGAAGTCCTTGACTAAAATCGACCGGTGTGTTGGAGCATTGTCGTGAAGATTATCCATTTTTTCGGGGCGTTTGCTTCTGACCGCATCTCCTAAGGCGCCGAAGGATGCCATTGTACACTTCCTTGGTCACAGTTTTACCTCATTCAGAAATTTCCGTAAATAATACTAGGGAATTCCGGGAACTTTCTGCAGCTACTACTTATTCTCTCACCTCATGTGTCTGTAAGCCATGAAGGCAGATGGAGTGGCTGCACTACGCAACCACAGTACTCGAAGGAAGTGAGTGACGAGCTTCATGCCCCGACCACCTTACCCGCATAGAAATTGTTCCCAGTTCGAATTGAATAGGAGACTGGTTGTGCCCCGATATGGGCCGATTTCGAGCAGAGCATATATGATGTCCCTGCTGGGAATCCAGATTTCCTAATCATCCACTCCGTAGTCTATTCTCGTCACCGACTGACGCTGTCCTACATCTCCCACTTGGTACAGTGTACTTGAATAGCAGTATATCTCCGTATACGACGAATTTTAATGCAGCTGTCTGTAGTGTACGTAGTCTGACTCCCATCGTACGTTTATGACAGGCCTGTGGAAGGCCTGAGTGTAACATACATGTAAAATACTGCCTACAGATGATTAGGTTTTCTCTTCAAAAACTGTGTTTTGTTGGTTTTGATTCTTCTTATAGAATGAAGAAATGCGCGATAAATTTTCAGTACTTACTGAAATGCTTCCATACATTAAACGTCTCAAGCTTCTGTGATATATTAGCCGTCTACCCTCATTAAGTACGAAACCAATTTTCTAAATAATATTACCCGTTTACCCCAGTCGATTACGTCATTAAGTACTATTACAGGGGTGATGTTTTGCGTCACACGAGCCTGGAATATTTATTTCCTTGTATTCAGATCTTGGGGTAACATGAATACGCGTTATTTTACTAAAAAACTTTGACATCAAACTGCAAGTAGGTTGTGTACATGGATAATACTGTATTTCGTTAGCGTGCTGCCGTGTGTCAGTTGCATAATAATAGCTACAAAATACAAGAATCGAGAGACAGTAATGTCCCTATGCTGCTGTACATGGGTCTGCTGTGCAGACATTTGGTAAAACTCTATGCACGTGGTCAAATACTCACCAGGCCTCTACTTGCATTGTTGACCCTAACAGAACGAAGGCACGTATGCTTCCATGCCTCTAGCGGAGTTTGAAAACACTACCCCAGGTTTCAGGCGGTAAAATTAGTACACTTATAGGCCGTGCGTCCTCTGTGGTCGGCATAGAGTAATGAACAAACCAATCAAATTGGATTAGTTTTGCGCATGCGCGCAAGCAGTCCTATCCAGTTTGACCGTTGCAGCGAGGAAGCAAAAAAGCAACGAAGGTCGTCTTCCATGGTGAGATTTTCTGTGTGTACTTTTACATTTAAACAGGTTTTAACAATCTAGCTCACATTTATAAGCTTCTAAGAAGGTACGAAGTATTTTTTTAAACAGTGGTCACAAGTGTTTGCAAACCCAAAACGGAAAAGGAAGAAATGTATTTGAGGGTCTGTTTTGTTTGTCAGTTTCATTACGTACTTCTGCACAGTTCCTAGTATGTCAACGTAAAAATATCAGGTATTCTTTGCTAAAATGAAATAATTAATTTGAAACAACCTTAAAGTTGTTTAAAAACCTTCTATGCAACCGATCAATTACCTCTCCATTTCAGAAAAAAAGCTTTGTCAGACTTACGTCAAATTTGTTTATTGTGAACAGAGAGCTTGCCCAACATGGGCTGTTTTATTGTGAACAGAGAGCTTGCCCAACATTGGCTGTTTTATTGTGAACAGAGAGCTTGCCCAACATTGGCTGTTTTATTGTGAAC
>Ga0123352_10006612_pt1 | contig 17766 bp, 11 predicted proteins | sample TergutLab28metaG_FD_89700 | JGI IMG/M metagenome (GOLD analysis project Ga0123352, IMG submission 89700) | Labiotermes labralis P1 segment gut microbial communities from Petit-Saut dam, French Guiana - Lab288 P1 | ecosystem: Host-associated > Arthropoda: Insects > Digestive system > Gut ... | reverse complement strand
TATAAAATGTGAATAATACAGGAACCAAATATGTTAGAATTATGAAACAAACTGCATTTTGAAGAGAAGAAAACGGAGAGTATATACCATGTTTAAAATATTCAGTACCTCTATTTGTTGAATAAATATATAAAATGAAACTTTGGAGGTTAGTGGTGCTGTACGTCAACTATAGTTGACGTTAGGCGTCTAAAGGTTAAATAACACACCAACAAATGCACATATATAGTCTTTAATAATCTAATGATAGAAACATATAGGAGCATTTTAAGTGTTTTAATGTAAATTTTAGATTATTAAAGACTATATATGTGCATTTGTTGGTGTGTTACTTAAATAAGTTCTGTTTTGATGATTTTATGCCATTAATTTGAATGACAACAATAATATTGATACCCAGGTGAAGATTGTATGTTACCATATTTGCTTGATGGGAAGACAAGGACCCCACCAGCACCATTAGGAGTAACAGTCTTAGTCAATGTCAACTGCCAGCACTACTCCATATACTGTATTTAAAAAGGGCATTATTGAAAGTCAAGTATATGTAATTACTACTTTTGAAGAAATGAAGAATTAATTTTTATCTCAGTATGTCTCAACATGGACCAGTATTTCAGCAGTTGCAGTGATACAACCAAATTCCTTTCACTTTGTGAAAATATAAAATTCTTTCTGTGCTGATAGATATTTTCCTTCTTTCATCTGCCCTTGTAGAGTTACTGTCTAAAAAAAAAAGAGAGGAAATTGAGCTTATAGGGTGCTGTGATATATTTAAATGATTTTAACTTCACTCTAATGGAAAATATATTATGTTACATACTACATTTTGGTACATGTGACTGGTATTTCCACATTTTTCAGAAAATGATGAGATGGCTCGAATTGCACTCTGTGACAATCGAAACTGGGCGCCTCTCAGTGTTCTCTTGGGCTTAGTGAGCTGCTCTGTTCCCATTCCACTTAAGGCAGAGTTGCTCCTAACTCTAGCAGCACTTGCAAAAACTCCAAGTACTGCTGCTACCTTGTGGCACAACTTGGAAGCATCACAGATACTAACTACTGTACCAAGCACAAGTAGCTACCAACCACGTGGCATCAAGGTGAGTAAGCCAGTTGTTTTTTCAAATGTGCTGGTTGTCCAAGAAAGGCATAGGATTATAAGAAAAATTCACATATGGAAAAATATTTATTATAAAGAGAACACTGTGCATGAGTACTGTGTGCATGATCAGAGAATTTACTTAACCCTGAGGATGAGTTGTGGAGCAAGCAAAGCAACACCTTTCTTCCATTTCCATTATGAAGAAAGTATAAATTTCTTCACCATTGATCCTTGCTGCAGAGAGAATAGAATGTCTCTTGTCACCTGTTTCATTAACTACCTGTCAGATACTGCACACATTATGCGTGGTACTTCTGAAGTTTCCAGTAAGTGCTGGTTACCAGGTTTGTAACATACTACTTTGTAGTATGTTACAAACCTTACAGTATAAAATTGCTGAGTTTTCCACTTGATTGTAGAAATGTGTATCACTTGACATCCTCAACATAGATGTGTTTGAATAATATAATTTTTGAAAGGAAATAATTGTTACAGACCGAGCTGGAAGAGATTGAATCCCGCAATGAGGAATTCCCCCTCACAAGGGCTCTGTTGCATCTGCTAGATGTGCTGACTGATGTTCCAGTTCCAAGGTTGCTAGGAGTAGGCACCCGAACCCCAGGCTTTGATCCATACCTGAACTTCATCATTAACTCTGTATTTCTTCGTTTTAACAACCGTTCTTATAAGAACCCAGATGAGAAGGTTAGTAAAATTTCCTTGTATTCATAGCAGCCTAGTAGAATTACATTTCTGTGTGTGTGGTTATTCTCAAATCCAGGACGTTCTTTCTTTGTCCAGCACTTACAATGTCAGAAGTGTAATTTACAGTTTGGTTAATGAGTTTAAAGTAAAATTAAATGCACTGGTTGTTCATAGCTCTTAGTGTGTATAATAACCAAAACTGAAACATAAGAATTAAACTTGTCAACTAAACCCCAGAAGCAGCAGCATATATTTTTAAAACAGCAGACAGCAACATTTTTCTACAGAAACATAATTCATGTGAAGTTCTTGTGTTCAGAACAGTCCTCCTCGCACTATAATCCACAATGTATCTTTTATGCTCTTTGTATTTAAAACTGACCAACTGGACAAAGACGACTTGGAAGACCTTTGAAAGAGACTAATAGTTGAGGCTGAAATGGGTCTGTTAAGGCCTTACTGATGACATCATCATCATCATCACGGCTTGAAAACTGTCCTAATTCTGCAAGTATATGTAGTGTCTTATCCTATAAGACATTAATCTTCATCAGTAGCCCAGTGAAAACATTTCACACCAATTAATAACGCTTCATATCACATTAATAGCATGTTCAAAATTAACACATTTGATCTTTACATTATAGAAGCCAGGACAGTGTAGTTGGTGTAGAGGCTGGGACATGGACTGGACAACTCTCTGACCATCTCCTCAAGTCCTTCTCTGCTACTCCATTTGAAACATTATCATTAGATAGTATAAGATTAAATTAAAATAACGAATTTGTAACTCTTTCAGTGGGTTGTTGCTAAGAGCTGCCTGAGGCTGATGGCCAAGTTCTTGGCCCAGTATGAGCCCCAAGTTGAGGACTTTGTGGGCAGTCATGTAGAACTCCAGGGTGGTGGTATCGCCCAAGTGAACCCCCATCCAGGTTACCATATCATGGTCAATTTCAACACCAAGTCTGAACTACTGAGACTGGTGAGTATGTGTATTGTAGGATGCAGTTATACTGAATGCTGTGCTGCACATGTTTCTCTGAAATTGGGCTTTTTAAGGATTAAACTACACCTTGAAGTCGATTAGGTCAGTCGTAACATTGATGTGTAGAACCCACTACCATTACTGGGCAGGTGAGATGCTCCACATGATTGGCTGTTGGTGGACTTCTCATTTATGATGAAGTTTATAAACACTTTCAAATTTTGAAGCACAAATTCATGTTGCTATGTAAACCTGGCCAAAAATAAAGGAAGCCCAACTACTGCTGCACTACTACTACTACTTTTTCTGTAAGCTTCCATTTTTATACACACTGTAACGAAAGTTAATGGCTCAAAATTTTGTAAGTCGGAAACTGAAAGTGATATTGTACAGATGGCTCCATAATTCCAGTTACTTCTAGTTTCTTTGTGTTGGTCAATATGTGGCTGGCTCCTCTCTACCTTCCTTTAATTACCGTTATTTATGCCAGATGTGTTTTGTGCAACGACACCATTAAAACCCTCAGCGGGCAGAGATTCTAAATTTTTGTCCACTGCATTTCATGTTTGTTTCAGTGTCCTTGGTTTGTCACATCCATCACATAGGACAGCTTATCTTATTTTGTTGTAGTTCTTTAAAGTGGTGAACAGTACTGTTGAAGGCAGCTTCTATTGTCTGTCTTTGATGAGCTACCAGTTTCACAGAGGCATATCACATCAGACATGGTATTCATATTCCATTTCATTGTTGCATCATGAGTTGAATACATACAAACTTAAAATAGCACTGTACAGTTACAGAAATGTCCTTGAATACCTGTTTAATAGTGAAACTTGATGAAACTGGTTACTGAAGTAGTACCACATGATTGACTTTTCTGGTTAGATAAAATCTGGATTAACATTTTGACAGTTTGGCCATTGTTTCCTGGTTTTGTGTTACAGTGGTTTTTGCACATGTTGGCTAAACACCACTGCATGTTTTCTCTCCAGACATACTATATGCACTTTCTGGAATGTGGAATTTCTTCTAGCCAAGGGAGAGAGGCCCAAAGGTTGGGTTATGGACCACCTCATGTAAATTGCTCAAGAAGGAAAACTGCTAATTGGTACAAAAGCTGTTTTAGAAGTGTTGCAGCTTGTTAGGAGTAACTTGTAATGCACAATGTCCAGAAAAGAATCCCACATTTTCTTGTGCGTAGTGTATGAAGAAGTTGGTGTTGATATTTACCACATTACTGACTTGCATGTTACAAGCCATACTCATTCTGTTGTGATTGCCCCATATGTACCTGTGGTGCAAAATGCTGAAATTTTTATTCTCGACTTTTTAAGAAATTCCATGCCTTTATGAAATTCAGAGCCCACCACTGGATCTTAATCTGAAGCAGATGATCCAGTTCCTGCTTACAAACCCATTTTCTTTGTGACAAGTACATAACCTTCGTTTATTGTCAGGTTCCGCTTATGAGATTCTGCAGTGAATATTTTGCATACATTTCTTATTTGTCCTGTGTGTGCTACATGTCATACCTGTAGTGCTTTCCTACCTAAATGATGGCTTGACCTCCATGAAGTTTCCTCGGGGAAAGACACTGGAACTGTTTGGTAGAATTTCGCTGCCACCAGCCAAATAGATTTGGCAAATCTATTTACAACAAGGACTCAAGGATTTATGAACAATTGTCTGATTCATTCCCAATTTGGATAAAAGTAAAATAAATATATTCTATTCCATAAAACTAAATATTATTTAACAATGATTAACAAAATATTAGGCACAAAACTAAATCAATCAAGTTCAGCCAAATTGTAATATACGTTATTTAAATAATTAACTTGCCCTTTTCTGTCTCTATAAATCTTGATGCGTAAATTTGGAATAACATCTAAATGAAACTGCCAAACTGCTCAACTCGAAATAAAGTGAATTTTTAATACCAGTCAATATGCCTTACCTTGAATAAACAGTAGACGGTACAGCATCGTAGTATCGTTACAACAATCTTTGTAATAATTGTATTCAGTAACTTAATTCTTCAATTGTAGATACGTGACGCCCGACAACGAATTTGTTAGTGAGTGAGGGCGTTTACTAGGTTGCGCCAAGCTTTATAGAGTAGAGCTGAGAAGTCATGCATTCCTAAAAGTATAATGATCTGATCAAGTCACTACCGGGTTCAAGGTGGTTGGTATTGCTGACTTTAGCAGTTGTGACTGAACGATCTCTTCCTAGATTCAAGTATTAAAATTTCAAAGTTTCTATCTAATACAAATACATAGGTAAATCTAACATGCATTACATCCCCTTTCACCTCCCATGATCTTAACATTCCAAGAACAGATGAAGAGTACAGATTATGAAGCCTCATTATGAACTGTTTCTCAAATATCTGTTACTTCTTCATTCATAGGCCCACAGCACTTTGGCTTGTGTTGAAAGTTGACCAAAGGGCACTCTTTGTTTGTGTGCAGGTGCTGTATCTTGTGGATGAGGGTTGTCATCTCTTGGACACATATTCGCCATTTCCTGGCAAAGAGTCATTGGAAGATAGCATGTTGAGCTGCTTGGATCTGTTAGATAGAGCCTTGGCACATCAGCAGAATTTCTTTAGTTTTTTGAACAATTCGGGGTGTCCACTACTTCTTACTGGACTCAGCAAACTTCTACTTGGTGTCAACCCTCGTAGTGGGAAACCTGATCACCTTCTGTATGTGGCAAAGTAAGTAAGCTGAGTCATTGGTAAAGTACAGTGTTTGGTCACAGCCCAATGCCCATAAGGATAATGTTAAATTTTAACACATTTTATTTTTTGCTCATTTATATTTTTGCTACATTTGCATTTCATTTGTTGAGTTCTTTCAATGAAATTTTATTTGATTTTACATTCACAATGTTCTGTTTCATGAAAATTCAGCAAGTGATTCTGCTTTTCTGCTTGTGTTAAAGATGTTCCTTAGTGTGAAAGACTTTTTTATGAGAGAGCTTCACTAGTTGCAAGCATAAAAACAATTTCATATTGATGTTAAATTCTAGGTAGTTGCAGTCATTGTTTTAGTAATCTGTATGATGATAGGCATTGTGTAAATCAACGTGGCAATCTGTTCAAAATTATTTTCTTTTGTCTTGAAATATGGGTAATTAAGCAAGATGGAAAATGTTTGCAGTTGATGTTAAGTGAGTATCATAGTGGAAATGAATGGTCATATTGGAGCACACTGCAAACGTGCATTGTGGTTGGGATTTTTTAGAGTCCCCATGGAACATAGCTCTGAAAACCCATGACAGGAAAGTGAAGAATGCTATGCCCACTGCAGACCTCTCTTCAAGCAACAACCAGCATTCTTCCTTATGTTACTGTATTTCATTTTTCTGATTTCCATCATTTCTTATTTCTGTGTTTTAGGAGATCTCTTCAAAAGAATAAAACTGAGGTTTCTCTGTGCAACTAAAATTGTTCTATGTATATAATGTACAGCTCACAGTAGTTTATGTACTTGAACAATATTTGTCCATAATACTGACTCTGTGGTTCAAGTATATTGAGCTGAACAACATTATAGATTCATGAGTGTTGTATTTGTTACATCTTAAATATGAAGCATAATACAGTAATATAATTTAATATCTGATAAGTATTTGTAATGTGTTGTAAACTGCGGTCAATAAAATGTAATCCATCTCTGCTGTAATTTGAGAATATCACCATTTGTCTGTACTTACTCATGCTGACCCTTGAACTGAATAGCATTTTAATGTTAGCATATAAATTTTTATTACCTGAATGTAATCTTAATAACATGATTTGGCTGAATTTTGTGTGATTGAAAACAGGCTTTATGTGTCTGTGTGGCTCCTTCTTTTGTGTTAACATAGCTCTGTATTTTGTAGATATGTAACATACAATTCATGGTTGCCTCACCATACCCTGTCTGCAGTAAGGATTCTTCTGGCTGTTGCCACATATCCTACATCTCACAGCCAACTTATTAGTGCATTCACTTCATCTCCGGGGCACAGAATGGAGATTCGTCGTGGCTTTGTAGATTGCCTTGATGCAGATGATGACATTGTTTCTGTAAGTTGTGATTTCAGAACTTGTGACTGCATTTTATTTGTGTGTATTACTCCACAAATAAATAAATAAATAGTAGGGGTGCAGTTTTATCTTGCTTCACTTTACGTTTTTTGGATCTGTGAACTATTTTCTGTAATGACTGTTGAGTACTTATAATGGTACAGGAAGCTGGAACACATACATCAGCAGCAAATAAAACTCTAAGTCCCATGTTTTGATGAAAATATTTACCAGCATAGAACTGAAGTTGAAGCCTTTGTTGTATGAAGTAACATTTAAACTATCTTGTTGGCCCAGTTATCGTGCAGTGTTTTCATTATTAGGTGAGGTACAGTTTTGTTATCCAGTATTTTTGAAGAGAAATGTCCCCCATGTCACAGGTAAACAAGTGAGACCCCTGAATGTTGTTATATGGAGATATTAATGCATTTTTTTGTTGGTTGTTAAAGTGTCTGTATAAATGGAATTAATAGTGTATGTTGAGTCATGAGTGTCTGCAGAAATTAAGCCTTTATGTCGGACAGAACCCATACAGTCTTCCAGTTGGGAGAGGTTCAAGAAATCAGTTAAAATCCATGCAATTTTTATAGGGAGATGATGAAGGGGAGGAAAAGAGTGTTGTGGGAAAGACAAAAGAAGCCATTCTGAAACTCCTGCAGCAGTGCTTGGGTCATGCATCACCAAATCTTTCACACTATCTGTTTGGCTTTGAACTCAACAAAGACATTAAGAAATCTACATTTCAGCAGGCTGGTGAGTCAAGAAACATATACCTCACTTGTCTCCTTTCAGAAGTATATCAAGTGCAAAGTTGTACGCTTTTTCTGTTAAAGTACCGTTACAAAATATTTGCATAGAGACCATAGAATGTACATTAAGGCAGTTAGTTTCATTGTTTCCAACTTTATCATTGTCCCTCAAAGTTGTTCTGCATTTCTGCTCAGCCCCGAGAATTACTGTCTGAAAAACTGTTAAGTAGTTTCTTTATTTTCATGCATGGCAGTACCACACTGTATTTACCCAGACATAAGATGTCCCTTTCTTAAAGTATTAAATTTTCAGAGAACAATGTTTATATCAATATTAAAATTGGCCAGGTTTATATCTTATTGTGAATCAGCATTGTAGAGTTAAAAAAAAACATGACAGTGTTCAAATATGCATTTTAATACTGTTATGTTAACATTAAAATATTGGTTAACGTACAAGCACAAAGGGATAGTAAGTAATGTTGAATAGACTGCATTAATTAACCAAGACTGGCAGTGCACATGTATCTTAACATTGTGTAGCATGTGTGTCTTTGAATCTTAATTTATCCACTTAGTGTGTACTGTCCTAATTCTTTTCTGGTTCCTACACATATAAAATGCTTTACTATTTTAGTAAAAGGTAAAGGTAAAGTGCTCCCGTTACAGGCCCGGTGTGGCCCAGAGGGTGGGTAGATGTATAGCTCTACTGTTCCATGACCACGGCACTGGAGGGGGGTGAGTGGTCAGCAGCTCATCGTGGCCACACTTTACGCCCAGGAAAGACCCGGTACCCATTTTACAGGAAGCTGAGTGGGCCCCAGGGCCAGTCTGGACGGGCGGAAAATCTTGTCCCCACCGGGATTCGATCTCGGACCGTCCGACCCATAGTCAGTCGCTATACCGACTGAGCTACTGGGCCCACCTTTATTATTTTAGTGCATACCGTATATGTAAGCTGAAAACCAGCAGGGGCAGCCAGTGGGAATGTCATTGGCATCATAATTAATGTCTGAGCCTTGTTTGTGTAAACAGGATGCACCGTGAGGAAGTGAGGATGAGTTGGATAATAGTGGGTGTGTATCTACAATGCTTGGGTAAATGTAGTAGGTAATTAAATATAGTGCATTATGCAAAATACTGCCAGCATATGGCAGACACAACTTGTGAAGTTACAGCAGTTCTTCAATCCCCTGCACAGGTTACTGAAAGACAGATTGCAAAACTTAACACCCTCAGTAAATGACTGGACCAATAAATTGTTAACAGTAGAGCTCACTTTATGGTAGAAACGTGAGAGTTAAGTTAGCCTCATTATATTTCGCTGATTATTGATTTGTTGTAGACAGAACTAACATGTAACATTTTGTTGGTTACCAGTGACAGGTGGCAGTAACTGAGATTAATTATGCAGTGTAGACTGTGATTAAAGTTGTACACACAGTATAGTGTGTAGATATTCTATAGAGAACTGCCAGTTTTTACTATGAGGTTGTACTACTAATAACTGAATGGTAAAATAGTTTAGTGAATGTAATACAAAACATTAGAAAACTTCAGATTCTTTCACATAATGAGTTCATAATTCCTGTTAACAAGATGCCCTTGTGGCTGTCATACTTTTAATTGCTCAAGGTTTGCAAGAATGCATGTTTATTCAGTCTCGGCACAGAATTTATGTCTCAAGTCTTCAGACAAAGAAATCTCCATAGTACCTCATAAATTATGTTTCTTTATGTTACTATAGTATGAAGATAAGGTGTGTGTTGATTACATATTGCCATGTTCCTATCAAATATTTTTGTCACATTAGGTTCATAATTTGTGAAAATTTTTCATCACTTAAAATATCGTTACCTTTTTTTGTCATTGAGAATGTAGTCGAACATTAGTAGTCTGCTGAACGTCCCGCTGTGTGAAGGAATTCCTGTCCTTCAGCCCTGTCACTCTTACCCATGTCCCTCCAGACATGACAACTTAAAAGCTGTGTGAGGACTTGATATTTTGAAATTCTGTTTGGCATTGTGTTTACAAAATTTATGGTTTTATTTTATTTTGGTGAAGAAAATAACGACTTTCGGTTAGGTTGTGGACGGTTGTTTCCCCACATGAAAATTTAAGCTTATTTTCTGAGGAGTAAACCCCCTTGTTGTCTGACCAGTCATTAGAGGGTAGTTACTGGATTTGTCTCCTTGTAGGGTGAGGGGTAGAAGTGCAGAGGAATGACTGGGAGAAGAAATATGGTGTTGAGCAGAGACAGAAGTAAGCACTGTCAAGATTGGGGTGTGTGATTGTTTAAAAAAAAAACCCCCAAAGTGATATCAATAAATCAGCTACAATTACAATGCATTTGAGAAATCTTGTGCTACCAAGGAGTTACATTTTTCCAAGAAAACTTGTAAAAGGCTGTATTCTTCATTTCAACTCGTAAGTTAATAACTCAGAGATTGTATCATGCCCATCAAATTTCTTAGTATGCATCAGTGTCTCATCAATGAGTATTCTCTCTTTCACTCTGTATAGCTGCAAAGTTATGGATCAGATCACAGAGTAAGTGCACATCCGTTAGTTGGCAGTATATGGAATGTTACTGGATTCAAATGTTGGCTTGCATACTTGTTATTCTGAGAGTATTCTTGGTCTTTATTTTCTACAGGCTAATACTGTGATGGTTCCTCAAAGGAGATACTTCTCCAACCCCTTTTAGATGTTGTTTTTCCTTCCTTTATCTTGTGTTCTATCTAGTGTGTTATCAGTCAAGCAGATAAATGTTAAGGGTGAAATATGTTACAGAATTGGTTTTTCCTAATTTTGACGTGCAAAGTGACTGGGTATGAATTATAAGGTGCTGTGAATTCTGCAATGAAGTTGACTGAACTGGAGTGTCATACAGCTAAAAGATTGTAATACAAGTGACCAAAGGGCACACAACATGTAGTGACTTTGTAATACGTGTACATAATTGTTTGCTTGTGTTCCAGGTGTCATGGGATTCCCTCGAACATGCCTTCACTCTTTACTTGCCATCTTGGATTCATCAGTTACTGCACAAACTGTACCATTTGCAGAAGTTCCTAAACCTTGGTTGTTGGACTCTGCTTATTGTATGTTATATTCTCTGTGTGCAAACACCAAGACTTCAGAACCTGTTCTGCGATTTTTGCGCTCATGCAATGACTTCCTTGCCCGGCATTTAGCAAGCCTTCCATTCACCAGTGAACCACAACAGAGTGAGTTTTTGCTTTATTTTCTTACTGACTTTATCTACAGGTGTAAAGAATAGGATCATCTGCCATAGTGCTTTGGCTAGGCACATCTAATTGTTTCAAATGGCATGTTTAACTTATGTATTTATTCCACTCTCCATTTTATTTGCAAATTGGTTTAAACCCAGATCATTTAAAGGTGCTGTTTTCAGTTCATATTACATTTTATGAAAAGATGTGAAAAGATGGTCATAAATGGTGAGTTAGTAAGGAATTGAAGGAGGCAGTTATGGCTTGCTGTATGTTACCCCAGCATCCACCTTGATAGCGTGAGGAAAACAACAGGAAACAGCAAGGAAAGCTTGTAATTTGGCAGAAATTTTAGCTTTACACATCTCAGATATAAATGTAGACTACTGATTCTACACCATCCTTTTTCATTTTTTGAAGTTCATACTAAGGCTGGATTGTCTAGTGCTGTTGTCACTCGTTCTTGTAGGCCCTTTCTCCTCATCTACTCTGTTGTTATGTGCATATGCAGATGTTTGGCAGGTATATTTTTTATGCAGCTTCAGAGCTGAACCAGATGGCCTGGCTGCTGAAAACTGTGGCTATTGAACTGAAAGTAACAGCTACCCATATGCATCACTCACAGCTGGGCAATCTTGTGAACCTGTTGGTGCGAGAGCAAGGTGAAGAGATGGTTGCAGTCTCTGTAGAGGAGAATGCACCATCAGAAGTTTCTACTATCATGCAGCTAAGCCACTACTTGGCAACACCTAGCAGTGAGTATATATTGAGATTCATGTTACCTATTAATAATGCTTTTAATTGTGAGCATTGTAAAAGGTCAAAAAATTAATGTATTTCCTTGAATATAAGATGAGAATTATTTACTAATTTGTCATTTAAAAGTAGGAGGTCACCTCGAAATTACAGGCGAAGTTAAACACATTCTGTTGGGTTTCTCTCTCTCTCTCTCTCTCTCTCTCTCTCTCTCTCTCTCTCTCTCTCTCAGACAGAAGTTGTAGATAAAATCAAGACTCACATTGTATATTCAAACAACATTTTTTTCCAAAATTTGTCATTTATGATGGTATTGTAGAGCTTGACAGGCCACAGATGACAATATGGCACATGTGCATTGCATGATGGATACCTAAGGCTATAAACGCACTCAGAATAAGTAATAATTATTTATTTTCTCACTGCAACAATGGTTGCGTGAACACACTTCAGTGTTACATTTTACGTACATTGCCTGTCTTGCTATTATAAAATTATGAAATAAACCTTCTATGACTGGTTGTCAAGTATTCTTTTGTACCTGTTTTTCATTTATGTAATCATTTATTGCTTTAGAAATATTCATTGCCTGTAACTTTATTCTAAAATTGTTTCACATTTGTAATGTCTTTTTATATTAGGCTACAGGAATGATAATTTTGTTCATAGATTTTTATGTGATCATCATAAGTACATTATTATCCATTGATGTTCCCACCAGGATGGGTGTTGTAATAACAATGCCTTCTTCTGTATTCACACTCTCCCAGCTCCAAGTTGTAATGAAACTGTAGACTGCGAAGTGTTCTCAGGTAGCATGTTATGTTGATATGGAAGAAAGCTCTGGTGTTTTGAAGATTCTTCTGTCTCCAATATCAGGGACTGGTTGCTCATACATGTATACTAAATACCTTGCAAATACATTCTGTGTTGATTGAATTTGGCCTAACTCAGTTCAATCTTAGATGCCTCTGCAATTGTAAGAAAATAAATTGGACCTAGTGGGGTGTTTTATGTAAAATTCAAACACAGGTGGTTGATGGTGTTTTAGTAGGTGCCAAGATTTGTGAACATTATAATCATTAAAACGCCGAGAGCAAGATTTTGAAACTAAATTGCATCTAGCTACAGTCATTAGATTATTGTGATCAAGCCTTGTGTTTGTTTTAAATTTTGATCTGTGTCTTTGTATTTAAGCATTTGGAAGTACAGCTCATCACCGTGATCCACTTGTATTAAGACTGCTGCACTTCCTTGATTTCTCTCTGGCAAGTGTGACAGCACCCAACTGGGAATTCTTTGAACCTTCTCAGATAGAACAGGTAATATGAACAAAATACTGTCATGGGTTTTTTTATGCAGTCATTGCTGCAAGGAACTTGTGTTTGAGGAGTTTTTAATTTATAATTACTAACCAAACTTTTTTGAAATCAGAGTATATTGTATTGCTTGCATATGGGAATAGTAATGTTGATGTAACCTATTGATAATTCTACTTGTAATATTACCCAACAAAAGTTTTTACTTTACCTAAAGAGGTGAAAGGGTAGCATGTAAATTCAAGTATTCTGGAATGTGATCCTGAGTTGGCTGGTAAATAGTTACAATTTGACAAGGCAGCCTATCCCAGAATACTGTAATATTTATCAACACTGCTGTGAGAACTTCATATCTAACAGAATGACATCTAATTTATAAGCATGATTGAAGTATTTAAATCAGTTTATCCTCATGTACCAGTCAAATTACAATTTTTGTAAGTTTAAGAGATGTTGGTTGTTGCAATTTTATGACAACCAGTCACACTGCACATACTATTATACATTGCATCCTAGGTTCTTCTCACACTGATGTTGTATGCTTCATCTCTAAAAAGTTAACATTACCTGCTATTGAGCCTCACATTGAGGTTGTGTTTTAAATTATCTGCATTTGTTATGTAATGCATCCAGAATTTATACTGTTTGTTTGAAACAGCCAGTTTGGAGAGAAATCTGCAGTGAAACATATTAATGGGGAAATTTATTTAGTGCACATGGTCCAACAATTTTGCCAGTAATTTGATGGCAGTGGTAGTGACTATAAGCTGCCATCTGTTCATATTGTACACATGTGTCCTGTACTATAAAACAGTGGTTTAAAAACTTCTTCTTACTTTGATCTGATGGTTTTGTGATCATTCATCATTTTTTCCTGGGCTGTCAAGTAGTTGTGTTGAAGTTAATGTACATTGTGCATTTGCCCAAAGAAAGGGACATGTATTGTGCTGATGTTACATATCTTTATATATAGGAGAGGACCAAAATTTCACTAGCATTGATCTGTGTAACATCAGACATAACTAAAAATTTAACACTGTAATTATGTTTACATTATTTTTCATTACATATCATAAAGAATGATTTACAGGTAATTTGTTCTCTGTGTTGGAGTACTGATAACATACTGGTATCTTTCTTTAGGTCCTGATACAGTGTGAAATATCAGTCGTGGGGAGTGGATTGAAATTAATAGACATGAAGAAGTTACACCGTATCCTCATGGAAGAGCAGGCAGCTATTCAGGGTAGCTCTTCTGCTGGTCAGCGACAGCTCATACTGCAAGAGATTCAGGTTGTGTTGTCTTAATGTGTTGTTCCCAGGTGATGGCTTCTCATTAGTCCTTGTGGTTTTGGGTTTTTTTATTCCGTATGAAATCTGTTGTTTACAAAGTCACATTGGACAGATTTCATTCCCTCACAGAAATGTAGTGTTCTTGAATTTCTAGATGTATGGATTATATGTTTCTGCTAATCATATGCTTACTATTAATATCAACCCATGTCCACATCTTGTACAATACAGGGTAAAAGATAAACATAGATTTGGTGCTTAACCACTGGGCCATGTATGTATATGAGGTAATGGAGATAGAGCACCACACATTCTTTAACGTTAGCGCTAGGTAAAGGTGGGTAGTGTACTCCATGCTCTGGTCAGTCAACTTCTAGGGAAAGAGAGAGTACCATCCACTGCATGGGAAAGTGACTGTCCCCATACGTGGTCTGGACATGGTGGTGAAGGGGAAAATACCCACCCCACCAGGAAGTTGAAAGTCATCCAAATGAAACCACAGTAAGGTGAAATGTATCCTGCCAAGTTTAATGTACTGAAATGTAGCATATAATGAGACTTTAAATTGTTGTCAGATGAAATTTGTAGATTATGGTACTGTGTAGTCTAGTAGGTGCTCGCCAGAATTCTCTAGGAACATGCTACAATAATACATGACATGACAATCCAAGTTGCATGATACTTTCAGAATAGAGTGAATTTAAATACAGGAATAAGAGAACATCATGTAAGGTGATTGTAACATTTAAGAAGGAAGTGCTATCAAGAACCTCAAGGGAGAAGGGTTGAGGCATATCCATGTTATTTGAAGGGGCCAGCTTTAGCTTTTATAATTTTGTTGTAGAAATATTAACACAGTTTTATAAATTGAGTAGGAGCTGCAGTCTAAATCTGTGGTGTGATAATTCATTTTATTGGCTGTAACAGTTGCATTTGTAGTCGGTGCAACATAACTTCCACAACCAAACTATGAGTCACAGGTAGTATAATTTGATAGTTGTTAATTAAACTCTGTAGCAGAGAAGGGATATTTGAAACATCATTTGTTTTTATTTTTTAAATCTCCATATCTCTTACTTGTTACTTGTGCCTGATAAATCAAAATCTTATATTTTTCTTTGTGAATCAGGCTGTATTGCTGTATGCTCTAAAGCATAATGCCCATCGTACTCGTGTTGGATCCACTGTACGATATATGGATGCGTGGCGTCAAGTATCTGAGGTTCTGTTTGCTGTTACTCCACCCGAGATTCTTCCATTTGAGTTACGCAAACAGCTGCTCTTGGAGACTGTTCGCCTTCTGCTGAGGAAGGTGAGTCTGCATCAAGATGTGTGTCAAATTTAATTTTGTACATTAATGAATCAGTCAGTACTTCTCATCTCCTTACACTTTAAATAACATATTTAACAGGGACTGTTGCAAGATGCACTGCCTGAATTGGCAAGCTTAGCATCAGGTGTGGTTCTGCTGCTGTTGGTAAACCTTCGCCATTGCCTAATGCTGAAGCAGAAGGAAGCAAAATTTGGACCGGTGAAGGATCATGCTGGTAGTAGCAATTCAAGTGTAACAGACAGGCTTAATACCCATAATATGCCAACGCTTCAAGCCAACACAGCAACACTGAAAGTTATTCTGTCCAACATTGTTGAATGGATATTGAAATCAGGTAAGAAATGTATTGTCTTATGTTTATCTCCAAAGTATTCAGTCTGAATGAGAAATGCAAGACAGTGGAATTAGAATGAAGGACAGAGAGAGAGTCCCCCCCCCAATGGGCCGTGTGTTGTGTTATAAATGTGCTAATGTGTAAATGGCTCGTGCACAATCAGTCACATGCACGCTCAACTCTTGAGAACCAGTAGTGCACTGCTGCAACAGCTTATAGCTGATTCTAATATTGAAGGTAATAGCATTTGCTTGTTTCTTTAGGTATTGCATCACAACAGCTACGAGCTAATTTGTATGGTGCACTTCTCAACGTCTTGCACATTGCTTGCGTTGGTGGAGCACTGGTGCCAGAGGTGCCTGGTGAGGATCTCAACAACAGGGACACTGTGTACGTGAAACAACTGGACAGCTCACGGTACAGGGCTGATCTCACCGAACAGCGCAGCCGATGCCTAGCTAGCCTTGAAGTCATTGTTGGTTTTGGTGAGGGACTAGTTGATGTGTTGTGTCATGATAGCACAGGAGGTCATGATGTGTGTAAGGTGAGTGTTAAATGCTTCAGAAACAAATAGATAATGATTGTACAGTCACAGCCCATTGCTTCAGTAAGTCTAAGCCATTTGGTCAAATGTATCACTATTCACCACCCCAGGATGTACCTGCTGTGGGTATTGTCTTTGGGGGCAACAGCTGACAGTCTGTCAACTGCTGGGGCTATTCTGAAAGTGTGACTGTCAACTTGTTGACCAGCCAGTCCACTGTTCTGCAAAATAACAGGAGCAGTCTCTTTCTTCCTTTCTTTCTTCCTTCCTTCTTCTCCTTCCTCTTCTCCTCCTCCTCATCCTCCTCCTCTGTCTTCTCCTCCTCCTCCTCCTCCTCATTATTATTATTATTATGTTGTTGTTTTTGTTGTTGTTGGCTGGGAAATGTCATGTATGCTGTTTTGAAACAGGTTTCTTCATATGTGAGGTCTTTCTAAGCATCTTCCTTTGGGTATGTTTTAAAATTGTTGAGTCCTCTTGGTGCTATTTTTAATATTCCCATTACATTTCTTCTGTAGGGCTATGTAAATAGACTGTTGTTTATTGTTTCTTGTTTACAGAGGGTTGATAACTTGTTTTCCTTAGATGAAACTTATTTTCACTGTGTATTGTATGATTGTCATATATATCCATTATTTGCTGCTGTGTGACATACTGGTCTAGAATGTGTGTCATTAACTTGGACTCTCATACGAATCAGCTTTAAAGATGAGATATATTTATTTTTTACGTGATACATAGAATTTCAACATGATACTTTTTACATTTTTATCTTCTTTTAATGAAGTTACACTTTCTCAAGTCGGTGTGATGAAAATATGATATTTTTCTGGATTTTATTGTCAGTAAATCCTTGACCTCTAATTTGTTCTTGTATGTGATAATTCCGTGTAAAAAAACCTTTTTGTTTCAGATGTTGGCTCTGTCGTGTCTTGACAAGCTGATAGAACTAGATCCCCACACTAGTTGGGTCTCATTCTTATTATCCCGTGGCTACCTGAAACATCTAATTGACAGCTTATTAGATTCTGAGAGGAAACTTTTGTCAGTGCTTGAGACAGTTCCTGCTACACTTCGCCCACTCTACCTGTATGAATCTAAAATGGTAAGCAGGGCCAAAACTCTGAGAAGTGTGAAAATATGAACATTTAGACATGAATGGGTGAATCTGTTAACCTGTCTTACCTTCCTTCCCTTCTTTCATTTCCCCCCCCCCCTTTTTTTTCCTTTTCCCTTTTTTTTCTCTTTTTTCCTTCCTTTTTTTGGTTTTTTTTTTGTGTTTTTTTTTTTTTATATTTTTTGTACCTCTTTTTTCCTTTCTTGGTTTTT
>Ga0123352_10006611_pt1 | contig 17767 bp, 12 predicted proteins | sample TergutLab28metaG_FD_89700 | JGI IMG/M metagenome (GOLD analysis project Ga0123352, IMG submission 89700) | Labiotermes labralis P1 segment gut microbial communities from Petit-Saut dam, French Guiana - Lab288 P1 | ecosystem: Host-associated > Arthropoda: Insects > Digestive system > Gut ... | reverse complement strand
GGTGAGGAGTACAAATCATTTAGCTCCTCGTTATGCAATCTCCTCCATTCCCCCGTTACCTTATCCCTCCTAGGTCCAAATATTCTCAACACCATGTTCTCAAACATCTATGCTGATTACATTACTTTAACTGACAGGACCACAAATACCATACAGAAAAACATACAAGCCATCTTGGACACTAATATGGTTCCTATAAAGATTAATGATGAGAACTAGGTACTTCATACATTCAGGCCTCATTACCAAAACTTTATTCCATACATATTGTGCAGCAGTTATGATGTACACTATTTTTCTTGTCCACTGCCTTGCACTTCACTCATTTATGACTACCAGGCACAATTCAATGCTTCCCTGCATCATTATCAGTGTGCACTACTTTATCCGTTGACATGCTGTTTTGAGGGAGCTGCACCTGATCATTTACACACAGACATGAGCCCCCAGAAATACATCAACAGTTAAACTAGTACAAACCAACAATGATGCTGGGAAGCATCAAAACATGAACAGTACTCATAAATTAGTGGAAATGCAAGGCAGTGGACAAGACCAATAGTGTACCTTAGCACCAAAATGGAGGTCAAAACCATAACAAAGAAAAAAAAAATCATTCAAAATAAAGTTCAAATACCTGGAGAAAATATTAACAAATCAAATTAGATTGATGAAGAAATTACATGTGAGCTGAATATGGGGAATGTTTGCTACTGTGCAGTTCAGAATCTTTTGTCTTCCTATTTGCTGTCTAAAAGTAATGATTAAAATAATCAAGATTATAAGTTTACATGTAATGTTTTATGCATATGGAGTATGGTCTCCAACATTAAGTGAAGAACACTGACTAAGGATGTCAGAGAACAGAGTGTGAACCAACAGCAGGCTGTATAAAATCACATAAATGAGAACTTCATAATTGTTATTGTACTACTTGCCAAATTATTATAGTTACTGTTGGTGGTGGTGGTGGTGGTGCTGCTGCTGTTGTTGTTGTCACCATCATTGTCATTGCTGTTAAAAAAAGGAGAATGAGGTGGGCAGGGCATGGAACAGGCATGGAAGTGGAATGCATACAAAGGTTTGGGAAGACCACCTGGAAAATCTAGGCATAGATGGAATGCCATTATTGAAATTAATCATAGGAAACAAGGCTGGAGGGGTAAATACAATTCATATGGCTCAGAGCAGGGACCAGTCATCACAAACCACTCTCCCCTCCAGGGCTTTACAATGTAACTGAAGGACAGTGTAATCTATTTCCAAAAATTAATCAATACACTGAATACAACAAGCACAGAATATAAATTAATCCTATCAACAGCCAACTGCCCAGCAATATGGGCCCTTGATCCAGAGATCTGCAACCTGACACTAGAAAAGCTAAACATAAGTAACAATCTATAGAACCAACATACCCCATTCATAAACCATACATGTATAAAATATTTGACAGCCCTATGAATAATTTTACACAGCACAATTATTGTGAAACTAAAAATAAATGTAACACTACCTTTTCTGCTCTTCAACAATTCCAGTAAGATAAACATTCTTGGTCTTGGCATCCTGAAGAGCTGCCTTTAGTTCTGCAATTTCTTTTTCTAAGATTTCAACCTGCAGTGAAGTCATATTCAGTTGCTTTGGACTTAATACTACCTGCTGACAGGACAAGAAAAAGTCTCCTGTAATTATACTGGCAATACAAGTCACAAGAATTGCCCATATGCAGTTTTATATTTTACTTGTTATTACCTTTGGTTTAGTATCATCTTCAGGGGATGAAGGTGATGGACTACTCTGAATAAACCCACTCTTGGTAAACACAAGCTGGAATTGTAGATCTAAAATTACAAGTGTCTATATTAATTCAGTTATTTCCCTCTAAAAATATGAAAGGCACATACTACTGTATATGGCTATGAGACATGTACTCTTAGCCCATGAAAGTAAAATGAATTGCAAGTGTTTAAAAAACAAAGAAAATAATTACATGCAAGCATAACTTAATAAGAGATGTAAAAGCATATTACAAGCAATACAAACGAAGTTCCTACAGAGTACCAGCCACTTGATGAGCATGAACACATACAATGAGCTTCAATGTTTTTACATATTATGTTCATGCCAAGCACTTTTTTAAGTTCAGAGCTCTAACAGGCAAGCATGTTCAAGTTCTACATACACTGGACAGTTCTACCACCTGCAGGGAACAAGATGTAATAAAACTCATTAACTTGAAATCCATGACTCAAAATACCACATAATTTGAAGCATGTGACATTCCTCAGCTTCAAACTTTTTAATGCTGTTACTTCAAAATATGGTAACTTCGTAATTCGAAGCTACTAAACAGCCCTCTGATTACAAGAACTTGAACAAATCAAAATATAGTAAAACTGTGGAGGCCAGAATGTGATAATCCAGCACTTCTAACAGTGAAGCATAAATACGGGCAAGCACTGTTGAGAGAGTTTCAGTCAAAGAAATTAGGAAGGAAGAAAAGAAGGAAAGAAAGAAAGAAAGCAAGAATCAAAAGGAAAAAAACAAAAACAAAAAATGGGTCACAGCAAATTCAGCTGAAACAAACAACATCCAGCAGAATGCAGTCAGCTCATTATGATGTTACAGGACCTGCTGGCCACTTTCTGTTGCTATAATCAGAAGTGCTTGCATTTTCTTGACTGTGTTTTACTTGAGTTTCAAATAGTTATACCACTTTGACTGTAACAATGGCATCAAAGGTGAATTAAAGTGACAGATAAAGCAAAGATGTGAAATTAGACACTGCAAAGATGCTCCTGATAGACCAACACCAACATGGTACTGATGATGAAAGACTGTCAGAACTCTATAATGTATTACAATATTTTCTGGACAATATTTAGTTTGGTGGACCACTGTAAGACATCACTAGCAATGCACCCTCTTTCTTTGGTAATAGTAGCATAGACTTCCAGATACCATTTTCACTTGACAGTTGATGCACTGCATGGATCCTTCTTTTTGTTACATCAACCATAGCATCGACATTTGACTTGGATAAAAATTCTAGCAATAAAAGTACAAAATGTTAAATTGGGTAAATTTTCATAGTTAGGACTAGTAAATTCTGGGAAAATATGAGGCTCAGAAAATGTAAAAATCTGCTAAGATTTAACATTTTTCTATCAGCATTTGGTTGGAACCTGAGAGCAAGCATGTATATCAAATGCAACACTAACAGCAGGCGTGCAAACAGTGGTTGCACTATAACATACTTCTGTACTGCAACTCAACAACCTCTAATATTCATTAGCTGGCAACAGCATAACCAGAAAAAATGAACACGGGTGGATCAAAAAGTTCCTAGAATTCAGCCATAAAAATTTTAAGCATCTAAAATCCAGTGCCTTCCAGTCTAATCATCCTTGCAGTACACACCCTCTGTGCACACACACACTTGCTCCAACAGTTTTGCCACGCATGGCAGCACTCATGGAGAGCCTCCATCATGGGGCACAGGCCAGCTGTTGCACTGCATCTCATGTCAAATGTCACAAAACACTGACTCAGAAGTCCCATTTGTAGTCTAGAGAAGAGCCAAAAATCACTGGGTGCAAGGTGTGGTGAATATGGTGGTTTTGGCATGAGTGTGATCTGTTTTCCTGCCAAGAACTACTGCATTGTCAGAATTGCCTGTGCTGATCCACATAAGATACCCACTTCATTCAAAACCTCTCTGATGGTTATCTGCTGATTGGCATGCATCAGTCCCTTTGAAATTCTTTCAGCATTCACAGTTCGAGGTCTCCCACTGCAGGGCTCATTTTCCAGGAATTCTTGCCCACTTTTGAAATTGCTGTACCAGGCACATACAGCCATTTTTTTGAAGAGCATAATCCCCATAAACAGTTTGCAAGTCCTGCACTGTCTGTGCAGCACTCTTCCCTTTCTTGCACATTAACTGTCTGCTAAAAGTAAGACATTTGCAATGACAGCTGGGACCCACCTTCACTTGAGCAGCTCTAGCACATGACAGACAAACTCCAATGTGCAACTACTTCCCACACATGCATACAAAGGCAACAGGCAACATATCCTACAGCAACATTGTCATATCACAACCCATTTAAATACAAGTCTGCATTTCTGGGAACATTTGATCCCCCTACATACAGACAGGACATGCAAATGAACCATTGGTGCGGAAGTCTGCAGCGGCTTGAACAGAGGAAAACCAACAGACCATAGCAAGACTCTTTAAATATAAATGAATGGAATTAAGGTTTATGAACTTCAAAGTTAGTTGGGTTCATTTGTGAGTGACAAACACCACATACTGGTCAAAATGCAACAAGACAAGACAAAAATGAAGTGAAATGAACCAGCGTTACAAGACCAGAAAGGCATGTGAAAGAGGGAAGAAATGTCAAGGAAGTGTAATACCTAGCAAAAATTCAGGTGATTTTAAAAATAATACAGGGAATAGGGAGATATCCGGATTCACAACAGTACAGAGTGTCCCACAAATTGCATACACATGTTATTTACTTATATACCAAAAGGCAAAGAGTACCAATATTAAGCCATTGTTATACTGCTTTCCTTAACATCTCAAATGTTCAATATTTAAAAAAAAAAAATTCTCTTTCATCACACACGTGCAAAACCCAATCACAGAATTCCTTCAGATGATCTGGATCATCCTCATTCATTGCATGTAGCAGTCCTGGCGCACACAGTTTCAAATTCTGATGCCACAAAATAAGATAAACAGTTCTACTGTCACCAGTCTCATGGGCACAATGCCTTACAGACTTCTTAGGAGATTATTATAATATAGAATTTCAGTATACTATTTTAATGCTGTATTTTAGTAATGTAATTACACCTGATGTGCATATTTTGGTGCACGCAATGTTGGTTATATAAAGTCATATCTTTGGAGGTTGTATGAAGAAATGTTGGCATAACAAGTTGCAGCACTTTCACTGTTGAACTACAAGGTCTTCCAGATCAGGCTTTCTTTCAACATTCTGAACTGTTCCATCAGTCTCAAACTTACCACATTACCTCACAAGTTACCTGTGATAGTTGTGGTGATCCAAATTCATTTTTCCACTGTCTCTGTACCTCAAATACATTCTCAGTTTTCCAGTGTCACTTAAGAATCCACTTACATTGTTCAAACTGCATCTGCAATGATGCCTGTTTCTTTGCACTGGATACTACCATATGGCAGAATATACCAGTGCTAAGTGCAACACTCATTTGTCATCTAGCATCATTCAGACAGAACAGTACAAAACAATGTACCTCTGCCTCTACGTCTATGTCTGTTACTGGCATGTAAAGTGTGTATACATATACATATTTTTGGGACATTCTGTGTAGAAGAATTGTGCAGACCTACACAAAATAGTGACATGAAACATGTTTAATACACAAGAGAGAAGACACAGTTTGAAAGCATAGTGTGTTCAGAGGTAAAAATTACCAATTCAGATTTTACATTTTTGGAGGCTTCCACAACCTGGACACGTTTGACAGCTGAAAAATTTAGAACACTTACAGTTTATGACTTTGTTGAAGTGATGTTTTGAAGATTTTGCTAATGACAGCACGTCATACAAAAATGTATATGCGAATTATTTAGAAGCATTGATATATCATTTACAAGCTGCAATGATAGCAGGTACTTCCATATTTGTGGATTATCTGTTCTATTTAATTCTGGGTGCTACTTCTCCCCTCCTTTACCAAGAAAATCAACAGTCTGACACATTTAATAATGCTGTGTCAACTGTTAAGTTTATATAAAAATAAAGAAGAAATGGTGTGAATGTTATTCAAACAGCTCGTACAGATGTGAAAGGAAATCTAGAAGAAGTAAATCATACACAGTCACAGTATATCACCATGTTGTTTACCTCTGTTCCTCTGCCGTAACTGTTCCACTTCTTGGTGAAGACTCGTCAACATAAGTTTGTGTTGGTCTTGAAGGAATCTGATGTTCTGCTCAAGCTGTGTAATTCGCAAAAGTGGATCTGCTGGTGCCACTACCAAACCTTCCGATCTTCCCACTGCAGCCAGGTCAGGACTTTTCTTGTTAACCTGAAAAGACCCATAGCAATCAATTTGTGATAAGAAATATAAAACTATACCATTAATAAAGTTACAACAGCAGGCACGCCCCAGCTCTTCATAAAGGAATCCTTTCAGCCTCAATGATACAAAGAAGACTCCATACCATGCCTCAAATCTCAAGATATTAAAAGGGCACAAGGCAGTGTTCCTGTACAGAATGCAAAAAATATGAACATGCAAGTCTTGAAAATCTTTATTCTCAAACTCAACACTATGTTTATGTTAAAGAAAAGTTCACATTAATTATTACAAGTCCCTGTTCCATGACTTTTGAAGAGGAACCCAGCTTCATTAGTTATTACGAGGCATGATGAATTTTACACACCCACTGAAGACTGATTTTTATATACACTACATACAAAGACTTGATTCATACATCACACAGAACACACTATATGTCCATTACAAATACCAACTGGTTCATGTGGTTTGATTACTGCAAGGAATACACAAAATACATAAATATGCTATGTGGCAAAATCCACACCTTAATGTTACAGCAGGTAGTAAATACAGTTCCTTCCGGGTTTTCAACAGTTAATTGAAATTTGATTTTAGTCTACTTTTATTTCCTACGCAGTTCACAGAAAAGCAGTATATAAACCAAATATAAAGAAAGAACTCATAATACTTAAAACAGGCTTCATTTAATGCAGACTGAATATACTGACTTACTCCATATCCACATTCATAAAGAAACAGTGGCACATTTTTTCCTTGTCATATCTTCATACTCAGACTGCATACATCACTGGGAAAAACTTGGTTTCTTAAAGACACTTTAATGTTTCAAAACACTTACTTTATTCAGGATCTACTGCGCAAAACCACACAATGTTATAAGATACAATTTGTATAATTTTCTGTGGCACAACAATCCAAATACAACCCAGTCCACCTCATTAGACAATTTGACACACAAACCCTCTGAGCAACAGATCAGCTCATCACAGACACCACTACCTGCACAATACACAAAAAACGCAAGACACAAACATCCATGCCCTCAGCAGAATCTGAACCCATGATCCCTGCAATCCGGTGACTGTAGACCTACACCTTACACCAAATGGCCACCAGAATCAGCATAATGTGTTGTATATTCTTATGCAATGCTGACTTTAAAATATTTTATTTATATATTTATTTGTTTGTATTTATTTCTATGTAAATTTTCACATATGGTGGTCCAAGATTTTGAAAGATAAGAGATGCAGAAAAAATATTTTCCAGCATTCAATAGAAAAGTATAATTACTGGATTAGAAATTAACAAAAATTAAGGATTTAAATTAAAATAAAAGGAGCACCTTCATGTCAACCTGCTATACCATAATTTTCATCAACATATTTATTTATAGTCTTGTGTTATATAAAAAAATTTGCTTGTAGTGTGTACCATTCTACAGCTCCAGAAGAAAAACTACTGACAGTACCCCAAATACTCACAGTCAGTTTCATTACAGGCCTGCCTCAAAAATGTAAAAATTGTTGGTACGTAATTATTACCTTGTGTTTAATTATTAAAACCACAAAACACAGCCATTACATTGTTCCATGTTTAAATTTCTGACCAGACTGCAACCAATATCATAGCACACCTCAATGACATATACATCTTAATACCCTTCTGTACCTTACTGCCTGGCAGTTCATTGTACTTGCAAACATGTGGCATGCATATCACCAAACCCTATGACAATGCCTCTCAGTAACTGCATCTATACCACAAAACTTACTTGAGAGAAAGGTACAGTTGGGATCTTGACTAGAACTTTAGATGCCATGATGTTAATCTGCTCCTGGGTGCCAGTGAAAATAGATATGCTGTGTCAGCTTAGTCACTATCCAACTCCAGCAGTGAGCACACCACACCTCCCACCTTACTGAGGAATGACTCACAACATTCAGGCTAAGTGTGTAACTTTTACAGGCCACCTTCAGTACAGCCTTATGACCTTTGCAAATGACACATTTATAATACTGTACTTGGAAAAAAAAAAACACTTCAAAACTTGGTAATAATCCTGGAATGTTTACTACAAATAAATACACATTGGTACATATTAAATGGTTATTAAGTGTAAATATTATAGATAAATATCAAACACATAGCAAATATGCATCAATTTATCGTAATAAGTAGAATTTTTCCTCTAAATATTCATTATAATGGCTCCCATATGTCTGTATACCACTGCACAGACCCAAGTATTGATTATTTGTAACCTACAGGGTAGAATCATGGACTACCACCAGATAGCAGTGCAGACAGTATATAGTGAGTACATGTTCATTTTCATGTACTGGTTTGATAATCGTGTCACTGCCTGGTTAATAAACCAAGAGTTAACAGCATTACAAAAATAACAGAGGTGCTTCACAAAATCCTGTGATTGAACATGGCTGTGTTAAAAAATTAAATATGTACATACAGTTTCCCACAGAAATAATATCCAGCAGTTACAGATAGTGTGTAATCAAAGCATCACAGTTATAACAAAAATTGTGCATAGGAACAGGAAATTCTAATAATTCTGTACAGACTAAATACACAAATATGGATATTTATGAATTCTGATACATACAGAAGTACAGCAACTGGAAATACAAGTTTAGTATTCATAGTTAATAGGTTTGTATTTCAAACATTATAGCAAAATATGTCAGGAATCAAAGGTAAGTAATCAAACAGGTGAAAACTGAATACAAACCAACTCTTTTCATGAAATGAATGTACTGCCTTTCTAACCACTCTCCCTCCATTTCTATACACAAACCCCACTTTCCTGAATATCACAGACACCCCCAGACACATATTTGTACTTTATTACAGCAGTGTCATTCAAAATAATGATTTCCATATCTTCATCTTAATTGCTACAGTGCAAACAAGTAAGAGTACATTACATCTGGTGATGAATGAGTCAAAATACAGCACCCCACAGTTCCTTGTATGCTGATAACAATCTGAAATTTACTTGCAGGTGCTTGTGCACAATACCATGATCTCCAAATTAGTAAACACATTTTTCAGTTTCAGACAAAAAAATGCATTGCTTATATGCCTAACCATGACACCATGCAGATAAGAGTGCAGGGAGCAGACACTCCATGCCTTCTTCACCTCAGCACTAAAGGACAATACATCCCTTAATTTGATTCCAATCAACATGAGAAAAACAATCAACAGAGTGCCTCAGAAACTGTTTTATTCCATGTAAGGTTTGAGGTTCCCAAACCAATGATGTCGAGAAGTCAGCTGGAACATTACACTGTGTCATGGGTAAATGAACATACTTTGACATCCTTCAAAACATTTCGGTAAGTGAAATTACATGCTACATGGCATACACATCCCAGAAGACCTATTTCACTCCACTCACAAATTCTTATGAAAATTATTATTTACAGATATACTGGTATTTTTCATTAATCCAAACACTTCACCACTTTTCTTTTAACTTGCTACATTCATGTTGTATTACAGTGAGAAACAGAGTAAAATAAAAAGCAAAGTGTTATACCGAGTGTGTGGCTTCATGTGTCTACATTCCATTTTCACCTGTTTCAATTTATGATACGTAAATAGTCTTGCCATAATTTCTGCAATCTAGAAAGAAAATTAAACAAAACATCCACTTCTTGAGCCAAATGATTTATTTGCAATAGTTTTACGTTTTCATTTATAATAATGCCACTCAAAATGGCCGTCTTCTGCCTTGACACAAGCCTTGAGACGCTCCGGCCACTCTGCTGTCACCGCACGCACTGTCTCCAGGGTGATCTCTGCCGCTGCCTTCAAAAGGAATCTCTTCAGGCTCTCCAGGTTGTTGTGACACTTTTGGCAAGCCATGTCCTTCAAAACAGCCCATAGTTTACAGTCCAGGGGTTTGAGGTCTGGACTACCCGAGGGCCAATTTTTGGTGCTGATGAAGACCAGAAGGTTCCTCCACAGCCACTCCTGAGTCAAGTTGTCTTGGCTTTGTAGGCAGGAGCTGAGTCCTGCTGGGAGACCTATTCCTGACCACTGAAGAGGGTCATGTTAAGAGGTTTCACAGCTCCTTGTGGCACATCCTCTTCATACACTCAGGCACCAGTTTCACCCCTTTCTCGCAAAAATGAAGAGGTGTTACCCCCTGATAGGACACCCCCGACCAAACCATGACCTAGGAAGGATGGTGGCCTCCCTGCACCCTCGGAATGCACCTCAAGGGATGTTTGAGCATAAATCTTCTTGTTCTTGTTATTGTAGTGCTCCACGATGGTGAAGATTTTCTTGTCCATGAAGAATATGTTTTCGTGCCTGTTCTTGGCATGCCAGTGGAGGATATGTTCTGCTCTTGTCCGTCAGAACTCCTTCAAAGCAGGAGTAAGGTGGTGTCCCTTTGAGCGGCGTTGAGTTCTCAGGTGTAGATCATCCCTGATGAGGCACGACTTGATTGGTTTGATATGTTCAGCTTTCAGGACATGATCTTGTGCTTCCAGAGCAGATTCCGGCGAATCCGCTCCCGTACCGTTTTGGTAGCGGCTTCAGCCCTCACTCTTTTCAGGTGTCCTGAAGGAGTTCTGTCTTGAACCCTCCACAGTTCCTCATAACGTTTAATTGCCTGACAGATGAACATTTGCTAAATTTTCAATGGTTTTAAGGGTTTGAAAATTTAAGAATGGGATTTTCCGCAATTGTGAAGGGCAATCACAGCCACACGGTTTCAAATGATACCCCACTGCATGCTGATGTTGTGACAGACACAAGCAAACTGCTTTGGCACAAGTACCTGAAGGAACAGTAGTCCAAGTACAGCCATCCTTACAACCCTCCCACCTCAGTGTCTCCAGCTTTGGACAACACGAAAGTTGTAACAGAACTTATGGCAGGACTAGTTATATCACATACTTCACTTAGGAGCCTTGAAAAAAGAAATGTGATAAACATGGCAGTTAACACCGTAATGATCATGCATGAGACATCTAATGATTGCAGTTGCTGAAATCCATGGTATGGACCTTCCTTGTACAACTGACATCTACCCATCTACTTTAATGAACCCAGAAGTTTCTCAACCCTGCTCACCAAAACACAGCACCGAATACCACAATGAACCAGTCCAATCCACTACAGAACTTCTGGTCCCACTTAATTATGATACATTTTAAAACTGCCATCCTATTTACACTTACTTATTCAAATGGTCTCCTTCATTCAGGTTTTCCAACCAAAATTTAAGCATTCCACTTCGCCAACATGTTGCACATGTACTATGCATTATACGTGTAATTACATGTTACAATACACAGTAAAGTAATAGTTGGTAACACAAGTTCAGGTCTGTTACTTTCAGATTAGTTTTCACACACTACTGTAAGTTCAAAAGTAAAATGTAAACCTTTTCCAATGCGTTCTCTAACTTTCTGACAGGGATATTAGAATTTGAATATTATACATGGCTAATACAAATCCTGGCCAATGAAACATATCCCAAGCAAGCTCAATCAAACCACATCACCTAAATCCCAGCCTTGTAATATCCATTTTAATCCTTTCAGTACAACGCGAAGGCTCCTTATAGCTGTGTGCTGTACATTATCATGAAACAGTTGACATTATTAACATCACTCTGTTTTTTTAGCAGTCATTTTCCAAGAAGACTCCAATTCAAAATTCTGTATCAATTCATTTCCTCACAGAGGGGGATAAATTCACGGCTGCCTTTCAGATCACTCTTGTTACTTGTGAGACAGACACAAGCTCCGATAGCATGGGAAAATATCTGTTCATAAATTTAGTGACAGTAGGCTTAATCATGTTTAAAATAACAAGGTAAATTGCAAAAAGGAAAAATGTCAATATTTCACACTGTCAAAACAAGGTAACAGATTTATTTTTCCTTATGAGGCACAGAAAATACAACACAGTGCAGAATAACTTTGCAATATTTTTTTTACTTCAGAACTACACATGAAGGGGATCTTTTAGGAAAATATGACAAAATGTATGAAAAGAAACTGGAAACATTTGTTTCCTTTTAAGTGAAAAATACTTGGCTTCCTCTGCTACTTCTTTTCAAAAAAACAGCATCACTTTTACATGATCCATTTGTTTTACTGTAACCATTTATCTCAGTGGCAAGATTTTCATTTTACAAAAGAAAATCATCAGAATAGGAATGCTGCACAACCCACAACTTCGTGTAGAAGTCTGTTTAAACAATTTCAAATGACATCTGTTCAATACCATTACACACTTTCCTTAATTAACGTCATTATCAATAATCAGAAAAATTTTCAAATGAATTCATCTACACACAATATTAAAACAAGGAATAAGCACCATCTTCATAGACCAAATGCCACAAAGTCTTGTTTTCAAAAAAGTACAATTTATGCTGGCATAAAAATTTTCAACGGTTACCACATAATCTGACAATCCTCAAGAATGACAAGGAAAAATTTAGAGAAGTCTTACGAAAATATTTAAGTACACACTCCCTTTACTCTGTAGATGAATTTCATACTTGTAAAAATGATCTATAAACTGTTTTATAAAATGTTTATAGTATTTTACACTGTAAAAATCACATATTTGTGCATTTATGACTTGTTCCACATCCCACTCTCTTTGTAACACACTTCTGGATCCATGGGACGTACATATGTATGTACGTGTACATATATATGTACATATGTATGTAAATTCTGATTTATTTAGTGAGACACTCTGGTTTATCTTAAAATTATACACATCTTCAGCTGTGGTTGAAATTATGGATAAATAAAAAAGTTTTGATTTCACTCATATACATTCTGTGCTGATATGCTGTTAATCCTATGACAAGCCTAGGGGACCACCACTTTCCCACTGTCCACAACTGCTTATTCAACAAATGTGCAGCTGCCTTCCACATCTAAAGACCCATACTACCATATCTGTATAAAGTCAAGCCTGCAGAACACACACAGTGAAAGCTGGAGCTGTAGGATTAAAAAAGTGTGAAATCCTGTAGTGAATCTACTATATATGCTTTCAAATGCACTGGTCCCTACAACCAATTCTTACAATTTGAAAATGATCCAACTGGGATAGCAGTACCACTCCAGATATACTCAGAAGGTGCCTGATTTAATCTTTGCCATGATACTGGCTATCCTGCCATATTTTCGTGGTTTTCCCTACTGCCTCTGCATAAATGCTGGTACAGTCCCTAAATCAGTCATGCCCACATCAAGATCCCTTCCACTTCACTAGTCACTAATCATTCTAACATCAGTACTACACTGACTTTGCAACTGTCTCGACCGTCCTAATGTCGCAAATTTATACCAAAATACAGAATGCAGTAAGGTGAGGTAAGTTAAAAGGGTTTGTACTTGCCATAATTCTTTCTTACCTTATCGGTGAGACTGTTCCTTTGAAAAGGCAACCCATTTTCATTCTCGCTGGAAAGGGGTCTTGGATAAAGGCTAATTCCCAACCTTCCGCCTCTACTCCACTGTGGATACTGCGAGGTCAGAGGTGGTAACAGTGCTCCTTTACTGTGTGGAGACTCTTGTGAAGTCCCAGGCAGAACGGTCACTGATCGAGAATCTGATGGCCTCATGTTGCCGTATTCATATTATTTCAACAACCATCTACAAGCCATACATTACTAAGATTGAACGAACGATGTGTATATGTAACGCTCTTAATCCCTAGTATTTGACACTGTGCACTGTTACTCATTACGTTCAATACTGCACTTATTAACATAGCTATTGTCAGACTTCTCGAAAACGTTAATCCCCTTATATCTACCTATCGTCTGGGGGTTACATTCTAAATCACTATTTACACAGAAAACCCAAACATAACTTAACCACATGTTTCTCGTACACATGACAAGCCGGTTGGTCAATATTTCGTGTTCTATTAATCTGTCACAACAGACCATGCATGTTCCCTTAATCACTGAAAGCAAATGCGCTGTAATTACTGCACAGTCCCAATCGGACACGTCAAATAAACACAAGCAACTTTTCACCTCCGTAAAACAAATTAACACGGATCAAAACACATCACCGTGCCAATTTTACGGACGTCGTGTTCTGAAGGGTGCGGAACGAACGTAACACGTAGGAATGTACGGAATACGGAAATAAATTTTTATCTGTGATGTATAGATGTTCGTACCACGCACAGACCGTCTGATACCACGTATCAGCGTCGCGGTTGTTAAGCATCTTATAAACGATGGTGCACAGTGATCAGTGGTACATTTTAGCGAAAAATAAATACGCATTTCACAGATCTGCAAGTTTGATCCGTGAGGTTAGAAAAAGAGGAAAAATCTGGACGACGTAAATTCTCACAAATTAAAAGTTTGTAGGTATAACTAGTATTTTGTCTTGTGGGCAGATATTGAAACATATTTTTAAGCTATGCTTGGGGTTTTAAACAAACTTTACTTTGGAACTGCTTTCCAATTTAGGGCAAAATGGCGTTGACCAGCCAGCTGTACGCAATCGAAGCTATTCCGTGATGTTCCGCATTTCTCGTGAAACACCATGGAGTGACCTCGTGGGCAAGCGAATTCCTGGGGTCGGGCGAATGAATTGCCGAGGCGGAGACAGACCCGTGGCGCCACACTCGTGCCGCTGGTGGAGAAGATAGATTAGTATGAACTGTGACCGATTCAACTTGCACAGAGACGTGACGATTTCTGCCATCTATGAAATACAAAACACAGCCACTGTTTGAAGCCGGCTACTCCGTCCAAGCCGATTTTGGCGCCACAATCCGTTATTTCAACAGTGCCCATTGAATATTCATCGGGGTGGTGTGGACACCGTTGGCATATTGGAAAGCAAAATCTGTGTGTTTACTTCTAGAAGCAGTTGTAGAATATGTTAGACGACCATTTACGTTCATCAAAAAAGTCCGTCGACGAAAATGAATATGATGCAGGACCTCCGATTCCAATGGTATTTGAGCACACAGTTGCAGGCGATGTTTATTCACCAGTCGGTAATAAAGGGACTTTAAAATTCAGGGTAAGTTTAAGAACATAGTATCAGTGTACAACATTTTGGTTTATACATACAGTAAATCCTAGCCTACAGCTGGTTTGACTACGCGGTTGAAAATAATGAAGTATGTAGGAGGGTGAAGGTTGCAGAACGCTGAGCAGTTTAAATGTACGCAGATAAATTCTGGTGGTTATTCATTCATCCGCCGCATATGAACGTTCAGTGTCCAAATATATATGTATTTTGAGCAACGAGGGGGGTGGGTATTTGCTTCCGCGTTCGCAAATTGCCGAACACGACGTAATCACTGCCCTGTAACCCCCACAAAGGACGAGGGATAACTGTACCTCATTCATGCCAATCCTTTTATATATCAATTATAGCATATTATTCACAAAATTATCCTAGTAGGGGTTAGATGCAGGTACGTGCAGTTGTTTGAATCATATCTAACAAATTCCTGTTTATAAAACTTGTCACAAAGTCTGATACATAATGGAGCTTGTTTCAGTTGGGATAAAGTACACGGTGGAGTTACATAAGGCTCGTTACTGTTTCCGCTCATTCTTTGATTGCATATAAATGATCCAGCCGCTGTAAACGTCTGCTGAATACATGTATTCTTTGCTAATGATACCGATACAATAGTTTCCAAACCCAATGAAAACAGTTCTGTGAAATCATGAAGTTACATCAGTATATTCATGATAAAGTGGGTTTTATAGGCTTATTAACATATCTAGGAACTACCAGTTGCCACTTTCTGTCGCTCATTTGTAGTGTTAATATTAGCCCACTCAACCAACTGCCTGCATGCACAGTTAAGTAACAATGGGAATTGAGAGTTGATAGTTGTCAGATAAAATAAGGCCCCTGTAGAATAGAATAGAATTTAATATTACCCATATTCCCTGCAATAGATTGACTGTACAGTATTTAATCCCACTAATTGCATATGTAATAATAAATAATTGTTCATTATTAGGTGATGCTGCTACAAGTTAGGGCCCCTGTAGGCTGTCGTCTGGCAGTGCATTTGCAAAGTAATAAATTTATAATAGACACTGTCAAAGATGTGCATATATTGAGTTAAAATACAATATTGTTGATTGAAAAGTTGCTAAAAATGTATGAATGTAGATTAATGAGATATATTTGGCTTTTCCTTATAATTTTATATTTACTTACAAATATCTATGTCACTATCATCCTCTTCATTCTGAGGGAGCTATATTCCTGTGTTGTCTGTTGATGTTTATACCAAAGTGGATGACTTAAGTTACATATGCAAGTAGTTGGATTAAATACTGTACAGAATATAACTTACTTCATTCTATAGAGCCCTTATTGGACTAAGCCAAAGATGTCGAATCTGTCATAGTTCAAATACAATACTTTTTTCAGATAAAGAGATACATCCATAACAGCTATTTACAGTGATACAGTAGGGCAGTTGTTTCTGTTGCGTATTTTTTAAGCCATGCAATATGAGAAAATGGTGTAGGGTTTGCGTGTTGAGTTCATGTGAGATGCATATATTACCTTACATTATATGTTAAATGCATTGTCCTATAATTTTATGACTTTCAGTATGTTCAAGAAGAGGAGTTTGCAAAAATTTTGAAACAAGTTAAAAGGAATAAGAAAAAAGAACAGGAAGATAGAGAATGGTTGAATTTATTAAATGAAAGGAAGATAGCATGTAAATTTAATATGGAGAGTGATGAATCTGAATCTATAACATCATCAGCTTTTAGTGTATCAGCACAGAATGTTGTTCAGAAGTACTGTGATGTAGGTCTCAAGCAACCTGTGTCTGGACATGTGCATAATGATTGCCAGAAATATTGTGATGCACTTTCCAGTGAGGCTGGTTCTGAAGCATATAAAGGAACAATGTTAGACATTTCAGACACTGGAAAAAGAGAAGAAATATATACCAGAGAAGAGAATATATCAGTTGTACGGAAAACCAACACAGAGAATGTACAAATAATAAAGTTCTTATCACACCCTGAATTTACTAAGCACAGTGGTAATATGTCACTAGCAACTATTCAGGAAGAAGCTCTTTGTTTATCAAACAGCCACTCCCATATGCTGAATGGTACGGAATATTCTTCCCAACATAGGCCATGTCATATGAACAAAAATTACATATCAGACATGCCAAAATCTTTCCATGAACATCATATGATTGAAAAAATAGCATATAATGTAGTTCCATCAGGTGTTACAAAACTGAATCCTTATGCAATAAGTAAAGAAAGTATTCATTCACGAAGAATTAGATTTATACAGAAGAAAATGAATGCTGCAATTGATGACATACTCACTCTGTATAACAAGATTCCTGAACCAGATGGCAACCAAGATTTACTGAGACGATGTAGGAGGGCAGCTGAATTTTCCTGTCACTTCTCCAGGAATTATCTGTATCAGCTTCGACAACAGGTAAGTGTACTTTGCAGTGTTTGTAAATTATCAAGTGTGCTTATAGTATAGATAGCTTTGTAGGTAGGATGCAGAAAAGGGCATATTTATAATGTTTGAAGTGCGTGTGGGGGGGGGGGGGGCAAAAAGATGGAGTGGGTAGGGAAATTCAAACCAAACTGGAGGGCAATTTAGACAAATTT
>Ga0123352_10006609_pt1 | contig 17770 bp, 10 predicted proteins | sample TergutLab28metaG_FD_89700 | JGI IMG/M metagenome (GOLD analysis project Ga0123352, IMG submission 89700) | Labiotermes labralis P1 segment gut microbial communities from Petit-Saut dam, French Guiana - Lab288 P1 | ecosystem: Host-associated > Arthropoda: Insects > Digestive system > Gut ... | reverse complement strand
GTTGTTTGGTTAGTTATTTTTAAAATGTTTTTCATGTCCAGTTGTTTGGGGTTAATAAAAGTGGTTGGGTTGGAGTGGGGGGAAGGGGGGGGATGGAGGCGGGGGGGGGGGGGGGGGGGGCGATCACGCTGGTGAGGTGTGTACTGGATCGCTTGGTTTATTTAATATTGGTTATTATTTCTATATATGTCACTCTCCGTTTGTCGGTTTTTTCGTCCTCTGTGCGTGTTCCGCTGCATTAGGCCTATTTATTCGTATTTTGGAAGGCAGTGCTTTCTTATTTTGTCTGTTATTGTAAATGACAGTTAACAGAAATTGTTGGCGCTATTCTCTGAATCATCTTGTGTCCACTTGCTATTTGATGACGCTGTATAAATTGCAATGTTAGCCCTGTAAAGCGCCTACGAAGAGAGGATGATTCCATATGACAAACTTGCAAGAAATTGGAAGGACGCCATCGTGGTTAATTTGGAGGCGCTATCGTGCACCAACTTGGAACGTCCAGGGAAAAACATGAAAGGCAACAGCGTAGCCAAGAATTCAAACACTTGTCTCCAGCACACACTTCAGGCGCCATATTACCATTCTAATTCTAGCAGTATATCTTTGAATACACCAAATTGCAACAGGCCTGTATTCTAAATCATGTCAGTTACAATTCCAAACACCAACGGCAGACTCTGAGTGAAGAATGTTTGGGCAGAATTCCAAGCAGTGATACCGCCCTAGTGATTTGTAAACTTTCGTCACAGACTTGTAAATCCGAACTGGTGCAACTTCATGCTATCGCTCTAGCTTAGAGGTAGGCACAGGCCGAAATTTCGGAAGTTTACCCGCCCGGCCCGAAGAAAATTTGGCATACTCGGCCCAAGGTTTACCTCTGAATATGTTACCAAGGCCCGACTTCCTACGTCCGCAAGGAGGCCCGCTAATTATATTTACACTATGCCCTGGCTGTTGTGTCATTAATATGTATTTATTTTAATGCATGGATGCCAATAAACCTTGAATTAATTACATTACGACGCTCGAAGACGATCTGATAATATAGAGCATCTTGTTAGTCATTTCATGCGAAAAACCAACATGCTTAACAAGAATTATAAACATAATATTCGAAGAGAATTTTCTAATATTTCAAGACGATCTTCGCCGCGTGTCGGGACGTTTTCAGATGACTCCAGGTCTGATTAAAAGCTGGACGTCAACACTTCGGGACTCTTTTATGAAATAAGCGCAGTTCAGCTGCTGGGGACAGACTGTTCCTGGCTGATGCAGGCTTCGCAAGCGATAAAGCTTCCACGACATCTGCTGTGCTCAGGGACATGATTAGTGGGATGGTCTGTATTTTGACCGCGGTACAAAGATATAGGAGGCCATGTCTTTGTCTCGAAACACTTCTGGGAAGAGGGAGCTACAAGAACCCCCGGGAAGATCAAGTCAGTGTGATGTTCTCGGAGTCCGACCGAACTTATTTCCCAATTTGTAACAAGCAGACTATCCAACTAATCATCCCGCTAACGAAATCCATAGCGCAGAGACCAACTTGAGAAGCTAAGAGTTCCTGAGCTACTCAAGAAATTATTCGCGTTGTATGGAACCTCAAGGTTCAATGCAGTGTTCACAAAAGCCCGCCGCCTGTCCCTGTTCTGAGCCAGGATAATCCAATCCACGAAGCCCATTCTGGTCTTTTAATAACCATTTTAATACTATCCTCCATTCGCGCTCAGCTCTTCCGAGTTGCCTCTTTCCTTCTTGTTTCCCCACCAAAACCCTCTATGAATTTCTCTTCTCCCACACACGTGCCAAATGATCCACCTATCTCATCCTCCATAATGTGATCACCGAAATACTTGGCGAGGTGAACAAATCATGAAGATCCTCGTTATTGCAGTTTTCTCCAGTGTCGCATTAAGTCATCTCTCGTGGGCTCCAAATAACTTCCTTCAGCACCCTGTTTTCGAACATACTCAGCCTACGTTTTTCCCGTATAATGACAGCCCAAGTTTCAAACCCATATACAACAACGTGCGAAGTTATACTCGTAGCTCTGTATATTCTGGGATATCAGACGGAAAGACAAAATATTATGGACCGAATAGTAACAGATATTTTCCGAATTCATTCTGCTTTTAATTTATTCCACGCATGCTATTTTCATTTTTCTGTACAATTAAATCTTTATATTCTGGAATGTGAAATGAAGGGACGAAAGGTGCTGGTCCAAACTGAAGAAGGCATTCTCCAAATTTACTCTGCTCTGAATTCCTTCATGCATGCAATTTTATTTGTTAGTGTCATTCCCAAATACTTTAACTTTTTCCACAGTTTAAAAAAATTTATTCCCCATCTTTACTTTGTGATTTTGTCCTGCATTGTGTTCATGAGACATGACCTAGTGGAATAGCTAGGTTCCTTGGCGCCAGGGACGAATAACCACAATGCCCTCCCCTAAAATAAATTGTGAATTAAGAAACTAATTTGAGCCAGGACGGAACCCTATGTTAACAGGTCCAGACCCTGATCCGGCCCCGTGCAGACCCACACGCGAGCCATGTCCATGCCCGCTACCCTTCACAGTCATGTGTTCCTAGTCACACATCTTCCTGTGTGATACCAGCACAGTATGGGAAGAAATGTTTAGAGGAAAATGTACTTCCTGCGTTACCAGGCATATATTATCACTAATGTTACTTGTGCGCTCCAGTCTTTCTTCAACCAGACGTCCTGATACCGTACTGTGGGCTTAATTTCTCATATTCATCATCGGTCGCAGACAATACTGTCCTTAAGGGCGTTGTTCTGTATGGGTGTGAAATTTCGTCTTCGATACTAAATGAAAAGAGTTCGACGGCGAATGAGAAAAGGACACTGAGGAGAATATTCAGACTTAACAGGTAAGAAGAAATGCATACTGAGAAACTTCATAATTTGTAGGATTCACTAGTGGCAAGGCTTCCCAGGCAGTTAGCCGAGAGTAAACGAAAAAAAATCCACAACCATTTAGGCTTATATTTGTAATTTTGAATCACTTCCTTGACCCATTGGTTTGCAAATTCTCTCATGAAGTCAGAGAATGACGCTGGTCTCATCATACATGCATTTCAGTGGAAGTAAACGCCATCCCACAGTGTTTGCTCTGTGACTGTGATCTCCGGTGGTATGTTCTATTCTTTTCACAGCTCAGAATGACCGTTCTACAGATGTATTAGTCCCGGGAACTGCTAAAATTAAGTTAACAAGTTTTGATGCTTGTGGTAGTGTTTCGTTCAGTCCGTTAGTGATGATACATTCGTACACTAAAGTCCAGGGCATTACTCATGTCATAATCTGTTCTAGTTTTGGCAAATTTAATTAATGTCATGACCAATATTGTGAGCCTTTTGAATATTCACGCCGATTTTTAGAATTCATGCAATAATTAATATCATTTTAGCCCACACCAGGAAAAGAGAACACGACCAATAATGTAATTTCTGTATGTTTAAGACCACACAACCATGTTAAATCTGGAGGATCTAGATTGTTGGAAGTGGCTGACGTAATGTTTCGTTTTGGTATTGAGATCAGAAAGCCCTTTGTATTTACAACGCCACTTTCCTTTTCGTAATTAATGCCATCAAATGGTTGTCCCCATAGCCTTCCAGAACAGCCACACGCAGAGGAAAAACGATGCTTGAAGGGTCCGCCATTTCCTCCTTGTTAACCCAAACCCAAACGCTAATGTATGCATAAATGCTAAGGGATAATTTAAAAATTATTAAACGAAAACACAACTGACCCAATCACGTCATATGAAAATAAATATTCAGTCTAAAAATAACTACTTTTTAAAAGAAAGTAGCACGGGGAGCCACGGGACACTGCAGGAGTGTTGGGTAGCAAATACTTAGACTTCGAGCTGGCGACTGCGATACGTATTGTGCAATTGGCTGCTGTTCACAGAGGAAACACAACCCTTAACCCGCTAACGTGGAAAATATGTTGAACTCCTAATAATGCCAGAAAATGGCAGATGGGAATTAACTCGGCTTTCAAAGGGTTAAGCGACCTCACTAAGGCTGTTTTCATAAGGCGACTCAGTGGTCAGGCATCCAGTTGCTGACGTCTGCTGGGCCATTTGGTCTTTTGTAACATTTCTCGCGAGACACCGCTTGGCTTGGCGATAGCAAATGTCTAGCAGGGGCAGTCGACACCAGTGGACCCGTGCCTGTGGCTGGGCCACTGCAGGAACACAGCCTTCTGAGAGCGTTGTTTAGGCGCCACAGTAATGTTTCATATTCAGTGTCATACTGTTGCATTCAACAAGTGGCACTGTTCAACGTCACATACAACACCGCGTCTATTACAGTTTTTTGTGCACTAGGCCCTCCATGTTTTGAACAACTTGGTTCATTGTCAGGGGCTTTCCTGGTTTTCAGTTGATAGTTTTACCGCAAACTTAAGGTCAAACATGAGTAGCACAGTGCAAAGAACTGTAACAGTGTTACATTAGCTCTGTGTGTCCCAACCTTCCTTGCATGGAGCAACTCCTATCTATGAAAATGCTTACAAGCCGGAAAAAGTTGATAGCGGGGAGCGCAGTTCAATTGCTGCTAAATTATTGTCATTAAAAAGGTAAAAGAGGTAACGTTCACCCTAGAACAGGCCGTGAAGACCCAGAGGGGGAGTAGAGGTATAGTTCTACTCTTTCTTTAACCTCAGCGCTAGATAGGAGTGGGTGGTTAACGCCACGTCCCGGCCGCTTTACCCCCGGGAAAGAGACCCGGTACCCACTGTACAGGAGGCAGGAACGGTCTGGACGTGTGCGGAAAATCTCGCCCCCACCGGGATTCGATCGCCGGATCCAACCCGTAGAATTATTATTGCCATTTGCCAGATAAAAATTCCCGCGATATTTCACAATATTTATACATTGCACGATTCCTCGCAGAACCTCTAACGATAACAAAGAATTTTTGTATATTACACACACACCCCTAACGATATTCTATGGAACCCTTGCTGGGAGACACTGCATTAGAAGGTGATTGTCACACACAGTGTGTTTATATGGATAGTATTATATTTTTAACGGGCTGCATGAATGACCAGACCATATATCGAGGCTGTAACAAAAAGTACGTCCGAATACTTTACTACCCCTCGTATTACTCTTATGCAAACTGGAAGGCAAACAGGCAAAATGTTGTTCTTGGCAAAGGAAGTAGGAGCTTGCGTTCTAACATGTTTAAAGTTGAGCAAAATTAATGTAATTCCACTACAACTGACTAGTTCTAGTTCTCGATCCACGAGTCCTGCTACGACATCTCACCATCATCCACAAAGTAGTCTGCAAACATCACACATGTCAAGAAGCGTTTTCCCTCTGCCGTCTGCATTGTCTTCTGAGTTAAATCAATAATTCACAGCTTAGGGTATGTTCAAAGTAAACAGCGTATTTTAGTCACAGAAGGTTACAGTGTCCCGCAAGCTTTCAAGTGTGTAATTTGCGAAGTCAGCAGGTACATTTAATGGCATGCGGAAAAGCTGTCACTTATTACTAAGTAATCCAAATGCGCACTCAATAAATCTGCATTCCCTTTGTAAACGATAATTGAAAAACGTTTCCACTGATAAATTTCCGCCTTCAAAAACAACACCACATGTTCAGACAGCTCCAACGCCTCTCCACCTACAAAAACATCAGCAAGTTTTGGGTAGTCGGGGTCATATAATGGTGACAATGTGGAATACCCAGAGGCCCTGTTTGTTGAAGAGAATTCTTCAAAGTTGTTGAGTTGAAGATAGTGGCCAGTCTGGAAACAGCTTAAGGTTTATGACGGCGACGCGCTGACTGGTATAATCCATTCCTCATACCTCTTGAACAGTATAATAAACGTATCAGTATTGTCTACTACACATATTATGTATCAGGCAATGCTACAGTAATGTCGTGACATTTATTTGTCAAAAGCCGTCGAGTGAAGGGAAATGTTAGATATAGCCTTACGTTTATATCACTGTTAAGAAATAATGATTATATTAACTTCAAGGTGTAAGCAGAATCGTTATTAGTACGCCTCACCATTCGGTCCAGAATCTTTCGTCTTCCAGGTGGCTAAAAGAATATGAAGATTAAAATATAGAGAAATATAATTTTGCCTGTTCTGTTATTTGGGTGTGAAACTTGGTATCTCACATTGAAGGAGGAACATAGGCTGAAGTTGCTTGAAAATCGAGTGCTGAGGAAGAAACTTGGGCGTAAGAAGGATGAGGTAAACGAGGGACTGGATGAGCGCGCATTCTATGGAGCTTCATGATCTGTACTCCTCACCACATATTGTTCGGATGATCAAATCAAGAATAGTTAGTTAGTTACTTGTTAGTTTGGCTGACTTGTTGTTTGGTTTGTTGACATCTGTAGGTCTGCAAAATAGCACACTCAGCACGGCATCTCACTTCATGCTCTAGCTGTACACGCCATTAGAAGTTCAGACATTTAACATAATATCTCATGAACCTTGACCTACGGTACATTCCTCATCACTTATATTTTTAACGTTTCCTTGTCTGCAGCTACAGATTCATCCTCATGCCATTTTTAGTGTGTAATGACGTCCAAGGAAGGAAATGCGAGTACAGTCGGTTCTGTTACAACGCGCGTTCTTGTGAGACCTCACGTTACATAAAATCGGATAATAAAATTAGGGGCACATAAAAAAAGACCCGTCATTCGACTTTCTATCTTCACACTGGTCGCTGATATCGCATAACAGCCAACATGTGTATGCGAAAGTTGGCGTATAAACAGCGTTCATTAATCACGATACAGCCAATACACATTCACGAAACATGCATAATAGCAGAAATGATTGTACATTATCATTTTTGCTGTTCACGCGCAATCCCGGGCTTGATGGTGGTCGTGGGTGTTAAGGATATTCAACTTCGGGCGCCGTATCTTGAACTATTTGCTCAAGAAAGACTACATCATAAAATCAGTATGCTTGCCGGTGAGGGGCTTCATAATCTTTGCGTTTTGCTCGGTCAAGTAGCCGAATGTTAACCCGAAAGCGGAACTGAGATATGCGAATAAAGGCGTTTCGAATACCACTAAGAAATACACAAGGCAAAAACTTGTAGAAATAGTGTGAGATTTTAGGTTCTTGCGGCTGGGGCGTGACACCATATAGTGTTGTAGAAAGAGTAGCATGCTGTTTCTATCTAGATGGTAGAACATGGAAGCAGCAGGTTTCTCTGAAATGATAGCAAGTTTTTACCGGAGTACACAGCATCACCTTCCACAACACAGCATCCTTCTTAAACTAAAATCCAATAATAGAGATTTTGTGAATAGATCACTATTTTTGGACATTTCATTCCAGTTGTGTTCTGATATTTATTAAACGGAATATATTCCGTCAAAACACATCAACGTACTCAGTTCAAAAATCAGCTACATGTTACGACTAATCAGGCCATCATAATCATCATCAATTTGACCACCCTGATGATGACCATGTTTAGTCGAAATATGTAGCTGATCTGTAAACTAAATACACTCTTGTGTTGTGACTGATTTTTTTTCTGTTTCTTCAGATCATGAATCTTCGTTCTCGCAAAGCACGTACATTCATGGATCAGAGAGTAACTAACAGCTGTTCAAAAGACAATAGCAGGCTGTATTGGGCTGAAGTTCTTCGCCACATCGTCTGTGTTGTCGGATATCGAAATTTATTCTTGAACTATGACACATTATGTTCGGATATGTGTCATACATTTGCTACAGCACGCTGAGCTAATCGCGATTCCTCTTACACACTGGATAAGGAAAGTGGTCTTCTGTCTTAGCTTCTGCTGTTCGCCTGGGCAGGGAATAACACTGGCATGAGAAAGTTCACCCTAGAACACGCCATGTAGGTCAATAAGGGGAGTAGAAGTATAGCTCTACTCTTTCTTTAACCTCGGTGTCAGATGGGGTAGGTGGTCAACGCCACGACCCGGCCGTTTTGCCCCCGAGAAAAAGACCCGTTACCCTTTGTACAAGAGGTTGGGTGGGCCCAAGGGCAGGTCTGGACGGGTGTGGAAAATCTCACCCACCACCGGGATGCGATCCCCGAACCGTCCAGCTCGTAGCGAAGCTGTCCTGGTCCACATATTTGCATGAAAATACCCGGAAATTAGAAACCCAATCTTACTTTCAATAAATGTGGTATGAGATAAGGGGTTAGTTCTAAACGTTGTCACGTGAATCCCATTTTTGTACAAAACGTGACACTGTCCCGTTTTACGTTCATCTAAAAGCGAAATCAAACTCCATGAAACAAAGCCCTGCTGGTGAAACGGACAGTTGCTTCAGTGATCAGTAAATTCCCCGCCTCTTACGGTACTAGAATACTCAATGCCGTGTTACAGGAGCCGGCCACTGGACCCTTTCCGATGCAGATAGAGGCGGTGGGCAACATACATCGTATACCAACATCATATTCCTTTTATGCAGAATTTTAATTTTGTCCTAGCTTTGTTTCGTTCTGCAAAGGGGCACCTTTCTTTCATATTTTTTGACTGAATTACATTACATTACATTTCATATACATTTCAAAGATCCAAGCTCCGTCCAACGACGGCTGAATGTGAAAAATGCCAAGAAAATATATCCTTAGTTGTTTCACACAACATCGTCACTTGTACGTAACAACAATTAACATAATAAAACAAGCAACGATATAATAAATATACACCACCTCAACATAAAATGTATAAAGGGTTAATTGTGTAAGTATGTAAAAGCACAAAGTATGTATAATAGTATTATTTATAATAAAGTTATGAATTTGTATAACTTTCATTTACTAAAAATTCTTCCACAGAATAAAATACATGAGTAAGGAGATATTTTCTGTTTTAACTTAAAAAGCGTTTTATTTTTAAGCTTTACTCCTAGCCCCGTGCTGTCACACGTGATCATCCTAAATTAGCTCACTGTAGTATATATGGTGAAGATGAGGCAGGTAAAGTCCCTGTCCACGCCATAAGTGCATGTAGGGGGATCAGAGGTAACATACTGATTCGTAACCTCCGCACTAGACGTAGGTGGCCGGTCAACCTCACACACCGGCCACTTTCCCCTCCGGGAAAGAACCCTGATACGCATTGAATAGGAGGCTGGGTGGGTCCCAGAGCTGATCTGGACGGTTTTGGAGACGAGAAAATCCCTTGCCTCTACAGGGATTCGAACCCCGGATCGTCCTGCCCGTAGCAAATCGCTACTATAAAATGTCTGTGACAACTAATATAAAATTAAATGATTATAAATTTACGACTCCATCAGCTGCTGTTATGTGATGACTTCAGGTCTCCACAGCCCTGATGTCGAGAATTCGGGTCTTGGGTATTGTTACGTCCAGTAGCTGGGGTACTGATTTGTGACCAGCAACCCTACAACGCAGCGTAACAGCCCAGAAGACCTGAATCCTCGACATTTTATCGGCAGCAATTTAACTGCTTACCTTCTTTGTACACTTACAAGGCTTTGTTTATAACAACAGGTCGTTCCATGTGACTGAAATCGGCATTATGGTAAGACGCTAAGTTTACTGCCAACTCCCAACAAAATATTTATGCCTTTTTCTGAAGCTGTATTTATTTTACACAATTATCCCTGAATTTCTCTGGAGGGATGGGACTTACTCATTAAAATAATCAGTCTTTGGCCGAGATTTGAGCCGCGAGCTCTCACATAGAAAGAAGGGGCGTGTTATGTGGGTTTAGAGTCTGTCATCTCCTTAGGTTCACGCGATAATGCAATAAGAGCGCGAGGGGACTGAGAAGTATTAAGAAACATAAGCACCGAACGAGATTCGAACGTACTGCCTGACCCCACCAAACCATCACGTGAGAATCGCGGATTGGTAACTGTCATAGGATATCCGATATAGCAGACTCATGGTTCTCAACCTGTGGGCAGCGAAATCCTCGGGGGTCGCTTGGGTTTTTCTCTTCGACAGCTCGCAAATTCATATAGCTTCGCAGCAAGTCTTGCTCCTCTAGCCCACGATATTGCTATAAACCAGGCGTTTTTCACGTGTCGCATTTGTTGAAAATTCAAGATTCTGTGGAGTTACGTCGGTCGGCATAGCGTAACGTCCCAGAACTGTTGAATAATCAGCAACACCGCTGTAGGAACATCAAATCTTGCTTTGTAGTAGTTGTTGTGGTCGATAAAGTGTAAATTCATTTACATCAGTTACAGAGTTCATAAGAGTCGTTTTAGTCATTATGACTTTCGCCACATATCGGCGCCCAAAAGTACATATGTTAGCATGCAAGGGTCTGTGATATTTCTTGAAGTTAAGAAGGCGCACTCGGGTTGTTCAGCTCAAAAATTTAGCCAAAAGATGTACCTTAGGCTTCAGTTCAAACAGTTATGGTACACATTCTTTCTTAGTTTTTCACAATTTTGAACAGGCTGTGACAGGATAATATTAAATTACAGAAACAGTTGTGTGGATATGAACTGGCTCAGTATGATCGCGGTGGCGAGATTTTATTAAGACCATTGTGTTTCACAGCAATGTGGATAAATTCTTTCATTTTCATGAGTACTTGCTTTTAGCTACTCAAATTAAAAACTGTATTAAACAATATTTTGTTGACTGACCAGTTAGACGAAGTATCTGACATGTCTTGGTGTGTATGTGTCAAGGTGCTATGTTGTGTTTCATTATGGTGTGGAGTTAACTGGCATATGTTAATATCCTTTGATAGATGGATGATCTGTACACTGAAATTCTCTACAAGACACTGCACTTCAGAGGGCATGATACAGATGTGGATCGTTCAGTCCTACTAGAATTCCTACAAAAAGCTTTTGAACAGAATGATAACAGACATAATCATCTACTTGAAGTGGCAAAAGCAAGAAAGGTAAGTACAGAATATCACTGTTAATGGATATCCTGATAAGGAAGAGAAATGTCTAAATTTGACATGCCATATACAGAAAACCTACATATATGTATCTCCACCTACATGCTAAGTCTGAACACCACTCAGTACAGAAGCAAGCCATGTTGTCTATACCGGTGTAACATGCATGGACTATTCATGATGCTGAAACTGAGCACTTAAAGAAAACCTTCAACAAAAATGGATGTGGCAGATGTGATTTTAAACAGGTTTTGTGCACTATAAAAAAATGGCCACAGAATGATAAAGAAACTGTTGTAGCTATGTCACCATACAAATATTCAGGAACTATTAATAATAAAAGTTTCCGTCAAACACAACTAGTTTTATTATAATTAGAGTGGCAACATGTTTCGACCCTATTGGGTCATCATCAGGCCTTCACTATGAACCAATTAACTGGAAAGCTGCTTACATTCTTGGGATCCCAAGCAATGTTTACAAATAATAATTATATACAGTTCAGTGTCTAACAAATTTGTTAAATAATAAAGTTCAAATTGCATAAAATCTCATTAGTTTCAAAACAATAAAATATATTAATAAAACATGTAGAATGCATAGCATAAGTAACCTAGAAGTGGTGTAAGATATATCCAACATGGAGTGGCTGCAATGTGAAGTATGTCGTCTGAATTATGTAAGTAGCATGAAGATGGCATATGGTATACTCAGCCTGGAGTGAAGTATGTTGTCTGTTGTTCAAGCACAAAAGTTGTACACGGGGGATGAAGTTGGTTTAGATGTATATCACCGTCTCTTATGGGGTAATAAAATTCTATATTGTATTATAATCAAGTGGCTTGATCATGTAGGGAAGGGTGTAAAAAAAATACATTCAGCCTCAAAAAAGTATTACCATATTGCTTGCTACATTATTAAGTCTGTCCACACTCATAGTAAGAACATCCATACACTCAGACCAATGAAGGAAAATTTTGTCCTTCATACCCTTGAATATACTATATCCCAAGTGAATACTGTAAATTTTATGTGGGACAGACATGAAAGACCATAGAGTCCAGATATAAAAAGCATCTGAGTTACCTACATTTGGGCCAGGCTGAGAAGTCTGCCAAGGCAGAGCACATTATAGATGTGGGACAATACAGTACAGGAACTTAACCAGCCCATACAGACTAAATGAAGCAACAAGCTATGTGGACTGCACTGTGAAGAAAGCAATAGAGACCACGCTACACCCACAACTTTGAACAGGTGCAAACGGTTCAGGGAATTGCCTATTGAGAATCAAGGCCAAGCACAGCAATCATCAGGCTCCACCCATAAACCCCACTTGCTCACAGTCATGTATAGAGCTCCAGCTTCATGCTGGTTATAATTCTTGGAAGTTTGGATATTGGGTCTTATCTGAACCCCGATCATGAAGATGGATCATTCTATGAAACACTCACTGAACTTAACTAGCTGATGCGGTTGTCAGCCCAGGATGATTTTATAGATGGTATGCACTGTTCTATACTTGCAACATTCATGACCTAAACTCACAGATTTATCTCAAAGACCTCTACTTGGCATCTTTGAAATTACTTACGTTCAGCTTAAACAGTTTCCATCTACAGTGTCTGTGAGTGGGTTTTCATATAATGTTGTACATATGGGATTGTCTTGCCAAAGGGAAGCTATTTTTCCCTTGTACCAGGGAATGGCCTTTCTGTTATGAATGTCACTCCATGGTTTGTTTCCTTTCCTATCTGATCAGCTGCAGCAACCATTGTGTGAAGGGTACTGGTCCATTTGCAGTTTCTACTATATGTGTATGTGTCTCAGGAAATAACTGGAAGTTAGGTAAAGTTCGCCCTAGAACAGGCCATGAAGGCCCATAGAGGGGAGCAGAGGTGTGGCTCTACTCTTTCTTTAACCTCGGCGCTAGAAGTAATTTTATCTTCATAAACCACAGCAGATAATTCTCCTTGTACTCATATTACAACATACATGTTTAAGGAATGGATTGTAATTTTATCTGTAAGATGTGAATTTCCCATGCTTCATTGTCTGTTGTTTTGTAGGATAGGTCAGATCAGAGCAGTTGTGAGGGATAGGGAAGACATGAGTCTGGTTAGGCTATCTCTTACTGACCCCAGACACCAGGTCCTTGTCTACAGTTTATATTGAAATGAATTCCAGGTTGATACTTGTAGAAGAACAAAACAGAAATTCATCTGAAGTTAGTTGTTTCTTGTACTAAATTTTATAACAGTGAAATATATTATACTACAGTCACACTGTGCTATGTATTTATTTATTAACTGTTGGTGTTTTAATTTGCTATTGTTCCAGGCACCAAAAATTCTGCTTAATGTTGAAATAATTGAGGCAGTGATACTGAAGCCTGTTGATGCAAATGGTATGTAATATTATTCACTGTAGGCCTAATATGCACATGCCCAAGGCCACATCCCTTTGAGAAAAGTATTTATGGCACTGGAAGATTTTTTACCGGGTTCCCTAATATCAGGATTGTCCCCCATTTCAGTGCTAAAAGCTGCCTTTTTTGTATACATCTCCTGAGAAATATTTTACTAGTTTTGAAATATTGAATTGAAAGAGAATAAAATATCATTATTTCTAAAAAAAAAAACTGTTGTTATATTTTCTTGTTACTGTTCCCAAGCAATGCAGAATAAGTGTGGAATGGGGGTTGTAAAAGACGGAATTCTGTGACCTGTAAATGTGACATAGCATAGCTACTGGTATCTTATCTGTGGGGTTATGTAGTTGAAATACAGAAAAACATGAAATGCATCTCACAGAGAAGTTTACTATTTACTGCCACTCTCAGTTGCTAAGATTATACAATGTTAAGAGTACAAAGATTAAATATGTCTATGGATCAGTGGTGGAATGACAATGACTGGGCAAAACTGATACTCTGAGAAAAATCTGTCCTAGTGCCAGTTTATCCACTACACATTTGATATAGACTGGCCTGGGAATGAACCTGCACCTCTACAGTGTGAGGACAGTCATGAACCACTTGAGACAGTTCTAGTAAAGAGAGATGGGAGATGATATTAAACTGAATAACTGTGAAACAGGTAATGAAGATGTTTAATGTACTGAACTGGCTTAGGATCATATCTAGTACAGGTCTTTGATATAGCATCTTTGAACATGTGAGTTTTTATCCCTTCCTTACTCAAAAATGGCATATCTGATATTTCAAACTGTCACATCTGGGCAGTTTTCCAAACGAATGTTACAGTGATTTTAGATTCTGCCCTTCCCGTTTGGAAAATGTTGGCCTTTGTGTTCCATCTCAACATACCAGAGATTTTGCTCTGTTCAATGTTGGCTCTAAATGTTACCAAGTCCTTCTGCTAGATGCACTTCACTGCTAATGTTATCTGTAGAGATGATGGTATATTCAGAATCAGATTGATTCTGCTTAACTTACCGGAGTGCTAAAAAGTCCTTAGCCCGACCAGGAAGGAAATAAGCTCGGAAGCATGTCAGGGACGCCCACAATTTCAACAACATCGAGACACGAGCTGTCATCAAGCTTTTTTTCCTGCAAGGCAAGGCGCTGAACGAAATTCGTGCCATTCTGACAGAAATATTAGCTTGATCTTCCTGGTCGGGCTAAGGACTTATCAGCACCCCTGTACTTCTGCTAACCGTATGTCACAGTATTATCATCATCATCTTTTATTCTTTTAATTATTGATATATTTCAAGACCAGTTTGGTTTTCCATCAATTAAATTTCATGTTACCACAATAATGTATTGCTTATTAATACCCTTGTCATAGGTTAAGAATGTAATCTTTTTTCTTCCTACCATTTTAATTTTGAATTTTAATTACATTTACTGCAATGTTTGTTTTTCTTTCCCTTCTGTCCTGGCTTTACTCTTGTCTTGATTTGTTGTTGCTGTTGTCATCATTATTGTGTAATTATATGTGTGTGGTGTCTTTGTAAATGGCCACTTGGTTTTTGAGGCAGCACATAAATAAATAAATGTGTTGTTCTTGTTGTTATTAATTGTGCGAATTTTCTTTCCTCTCTTGTTTATGCAGGTCTAAGTAATCCATTCTGTACTGTGTATTTGACTTCTAATAATACTGAGCATTGCAACACTTCAGTCAAGCTGGAAACTTTAAACCCAATATGGAAAGAAGAATGTCAATTGTGAGTACCCACTGACCTTGTCGTTCTCTCTCTCTCTCTCTCTCTCTCTCTCTCTCTCACACACACACACACACACACACACACACACACACATACATGCACGCGCACACACACTCAATCATTCATTCCTTCACTCATTTGTTCACTCCCTCACTCTCACATGCAAGCAGGTGCATATACTCACTTTTTTAATTAAGTGCCAACATGTTCAGTCAATTACATGCAGTCTCAGCCTGACAGTGGGTGGTAGCTTCTCCCACTCCTCTTCCCCATCTGCCCTCAGTATTCAGTCAATTTCTTGAGTTTTGGGATAGTGCTTGTTACATACATATGGATATTTAAGACTTCAGGCAGGTTGGGGAAGGTATGATCATTCATGAGAGTAAAACCACATAAACTCAGTGAAAAAGAGGGAAAACCAGATGTTCTTATTTTGGCTGTTGTTGTACTTACTTCCTTTGTATGAGTGGGGTTTGAAGCAAAAATAGTGAAAATGAGAAGTTTAGAATTTCCAGTATCATCTGGCAGTCACTTCCACAAACTCTAGCATAGTTATTGCTTTATATTTTCTATTGAACAGCAGTGGTGTACTTGAGAGTCTCTTCAAGGAGGATGTTTAATTATTAGGCACATTAACAAAATTGGGAAAATTGACTATTAGCTTCATTACATCTGTCTGCTGTCTGTCCACATGGAACAACTCAGCTCCCACTGGACTGATTTTCAATAAATTTTATATTTGAGTGTTTTCTGACAATCTGTTGAGAGAATTCAAGTTTCATTAAAACTGGACAAGAATATGGGTACTTGACATGAAGACCAATATACATTTTGATCATATCTTGCTCAATTCTTCTTAGAATGAAAAATGTTTCAGACAAAAGTTATAGAGAAAATAAAAACACACATTGTATATTCAATATATATATATATATATTTTAATTGTACCTTTTATGAGATAATGTTGAAAAATATTGTAGAGTCGGACAGGCCACAGATGACAATATGCTGCATGTGCATTGCACGCTGGATAACTAATACTACAAACACACATTCATACTATGTAATACTCATTGCTTTTCCACTGAAACAATGGTTGCATGAACATGCCTTATGGTTACATTACACATACACTGCTTGTCTTGTTCTTTATAACCTGCATAAATTTTTTGGTTGAATACTGAACACACATTACACACAACAGTTTTGATCATGTATAGATGTCATATGAATAAGTGTGCATATTCAATTTATTTTCAGACCTGTAAAAGATTCAGAAGCTAATGGTGCCATCTGTGTTGAGATCTGGTATGTTTAATATTAATTATTCTTATTTTATTTCATTCATGTTAATTTAAATGCATCTGAGCATTTTGGACAGAATTACTTCCACATATAAAATGTTTAATAGACTTGTGAGTCCACACACACACACACACATCTGTGGTTGTAAAATGCTGTTAGTTGTTATGATTCCAAGGGTGAAGCTTAATGAAATAGGCATGTGTATGTCAAGTCTGCCTACAAAAAGCTTACAGTCTTTCAGCTGTGATTGGCCATAAGTCAAAGGTAAGTCACTATACTAACCTATATACAATATGTCACTGTGTAACACTGACAAAGATTGCTGAAAGGAACTGAATTGTGAGATATTAATAAAAAATAAGGAATTGCAGGTTTGTAAAGAAAAAAATTAATAACAGGTAAAAATTTACATTTGTCATTTCTTCCTCAAATACCCTGACAAACACTACTTCTTTCACAGGGACTGGGACTACTTCTTTTTATCAGGCCCGTCAGAGTAGGTTCTCCCATTTTGCCATAGCACCTGAAGACAGGTGCAAATCCAGCCTCCAAAATGCTGTGGGGTTTTTCAGCCTGCAACAATGAATAATGTCCAAAATTTCAGCCATGACCACGATTACTACTTTTTTCATCTCCTCCTGCCTGAATTTTACTGTGCTTATTGCTCGGCTGCTCCCAAGACTATTAGCCAGCATTCAAACACACAGTGTCAGTACATACATAAATGTGTTATGCATTTCATGGATCCAGAATTTATCCAAGAGACAATAGGATAGGAAATAAGTCATAACAATGAAAAGTATACAAAATATATTGTGTGTGTTCTCATTGCCACTCTCTAGTAAACTTTTACAGAAAGAGCATTTCATCATTGGAAGTTTTAAGGCTCCAGATCTCTGATTACACTGTTAGAAAAAGATTATGCTTCCTGGGTGAAATTAGCTTCACTTCGTGGAATTTCATTCTTGATACCCAAACAAGACCTTCTTTTTCTTTTGTTTCTTCTTTTGTGGGGGGGATTAGTTATGAGGATACAGCCTCCCCAAATACTCTGTAGATCTCAGAGCCTGGTTTGATTGGAAAACACAAGCTCTACCATTTTTAGGGACCTCAAAGACATTCTTTGTTGTTGCTGCTTGTGATTCACTAATGTTGCCAGACACACACACACACACACACACACACACACACCACACCCACAAACACACACACACACACACACACAAACACACACACAAAAATACACACACACACGCGCGTTCACAGACGCACTAATGTCACCTAAGAATTTCCAGTTTGTAGCAGGGAAGCGTAACAAATAAGAGGTAAATTTCGTAGTTGAGGGACCAGAAGCTCCGCAGGT
>Ga0123352_10006607_pt1 | contig 17773 bp, 20 predicted proteins | sample TergutLab28metaG_FD_89700 | JGI IMG/M metagenome (GOLD analysis project Ga0123352, IMG submission 89700) | Labiotermes labralis P1 segment gut microbial communities from Petit-Saut dam, French Guiana - Lab288 P1 | ecosystem: Host-associated > Arthropoda: Insects > Digestive system > Gut ... | reverse complement strand
TTAGTTAGCATGGCGGTTTTCGGTTTTGATGGAGCCTCGGCACCATTCCAGCTTTTCGACATACATTCGCCATTTCCATTTACTATGCTACAAACGGCATTGATTTACGTGGCCTATGCCACACTACGGACGGTGATGTTTACCGCTGTACTTGTATGGATTTCGGCAAAGGGCAAATCGGCTTTCATTGTAATAGTTGTCGCAGTGACATGGATTATTGCGGCTCTGATTTACATGCCGATACCGTCTGATATGTTACGGCTTTTCTTCTATATATTCCCGGAGCTTAATGCGGCCTTTTCTATTATGCCATATGAAATATTCGGCAGGATTATAATGCCCTATGTCTTTGAGCCGCTTGTGGCTGTGGTAGTTGGTTTAGCATTTTTACCATTTGCGGGAAGGGCGTTTGCTCGCCATCAAATTAGCTAACAGTAGTAGTTTTTGCAACAAGTTGGTCGATTGTTGAAGGATATGAACAAGATTAACTGAAAAATACGAGATAGAAATGGGGCTGTATAGTTGGGTTTAGGTAAGGTATAAGGCTCTTTTGTACGATTGGAGTGATTTGAATTAGCTTAACGAAAAAAGAAAAGTTGTTGCTATGCCCTATTTGCGACAACAAAACCCGCACTTTGGCATTTTGGGAAACGATACTGATATATTATCCGCTATACTGCCCCAAATGCAAAAAGATAACGGTGGTAGATGTAGAACAACAAAAAATATCAATACGCAAAAGTGCCAGTCGCTAAGTCGCAGTGCCGATAACTTGTGAGATAAATCACAGTTGTCGGCTTTTTCTTTTTTATAGGGGTTGATTGTTATGGTAATAACTCCTGTGTTTCACGCTATCGCTACACAGGGGCTGTTGCCGGACGGTAACAGCCAACCTTAAATAAACTAAGCGCACACCAGTAGCGGTATATTTCCGCTTTCGCAATGTCGAAAGCAGTTTTACGCTGTGCTTTTGGTGTGCCTTTTTACATAAAACGCTCGAAGAGAATTGTCCTCCTTGGGCGTTTTTTTGTTGCCACAAAAAATATTTTTCAAAATCGCCGCCGAAAGTTTGGCAGTTTTGCAAATCTCACCGTATTAGTGGCGAAAGGGGAAAACATCACCTGCCTTTGCAGATGCGAAAGGGGGTGAAGATGTGAACCCAACGAGCCACGAGCAAGACAAGCAACGTGTTTTTGACTGTTTCTGTAAAAAGGTCTTGAAAAACGAAGTCCGTGATTATTATGACGAAATGAGACGACTTCGTGAAAAGGAAGTATCTTTTGGAGAACTGTCGGAGCATGAACTTAGTCAGCTTGCGACAACGGACAAGTATTTTGCCACAGAGCAAATTTTTAACGTGCTTGGTCTGGATGTAATTGTAAATAGCGAGAGCATAGCGGCGGCGTTAAAAAATCTGCCGGAGCGCAAGCGTGACATTATCCTACTTTCTTATTTTCTTGAACTTTCGGACACGGAAATAGGAAAAAAGCTAAACCAACTACGTTCTACCGTGCAATATCAACGGACAAGCACGTTAAAGGCACTTAAAAAAGTAATGGAGGAGGAATCGGCTGATGAATAAGCAGACCACAGCAAAACGCAACACTAACAACCGCTTACTTCCGTACCCAACAATTGTAATGGCGGCCGGCGGTGATGTTGACGCTATCAACGCCGTGCTAAAGCACTATGAAGGTTATATAGCGGTACTGTCCACTGTGCGGCTATATGATGAACGTGGCAATCCTCGTCTATGCGTTGATGATGGAGTAAAGCGCAGACTGGAAACAAAGCTAATAACCGCTCTTCTAAATTTTGATGTAGCGGCGTAGGACAAGCCAAGCCCATGCAGGGAGCGTGTACCCCTTTCCACGCCCCTGTTTATGGGCTGTTTGTCGTTTTTCTAAAGCATTTTACATTTTGACTATTTTGCACTTTGACAAAGAAAGCCCGCAAGACAACGGCGGCGCAGTATATAGCAAAGCGGATACATTCGGTTTATGCCGAGCCGGGCGGCTTGTGCGCCATGACTTCCCCACCGTGGAACGAGCGACAAACACAACGCCGTAATGGAGATATGGCAATCTTCGGGCGATAACGCATAAATCGTGATAATGATACTCCCGCCAAGTCACAGTCAGAGCGTTAAAAGCGTCGTAGGCAATGATGGCGGCGACATGAGAACCATGCCGGGGTGAAATTCCCGTGAGGTTATGCCAACAACCGTCCGTGTTTGTATTAGCAATAAAAATTTCAATCACAAAATAAAACTAAGCCTATTTTTTTGATGGGCTTTTTATGTATTGGAGGGGTTGTGTTATGCAAAACACAGTACAGTATAAAAGTGAAGTTAGGGTTGTTCCGTTTGGTAATAGCGGCAGAACAGTCACTATCGAAAATCTTACACCAGTTCTTCTCCCCAAAGAGAGGGAGCGGCGTAAAAAGGATATTGAGAAACGCCTGTTTAATGTCTTTAGCAAGTATACACAGGCATCAAACCAATGAGTATTTGCAAAATAGGGGCTGCATAATGGGATAGGATGCGTTATAATTTTCATGTAGGTTATTGGCCCCTTTTCCGATAACGAAAGGGAGCTAAATATGAAAAACGCAACTAAAGCCATCTATGGCAGACAATCGATTGATAAAGCTGACAGTATCAGTATCGAAAGTCAAATCGAATTTTGTAAATACGAATTAAAGGGGGAAAGTTACCGAGAATACACCGACAAAGGATTTTCGGGAAAAAATACAGACCGCCCCAAATTTCAAGAAATGGTACGTGATATAGAGCAAGGGCTTATCTCAAAAGTAGTGGTTTACAAACTTGACCGGATAAGCCGCTCTATAATCGACTTTGCTCGAATGATGGAGTTGTTCGGGAAGTACAATGTTGAATTTGTTTCAGCAACAGAAAAATTTGATACGAGTACCCCAATGGGTCGGGCAATGCTAAATATCTGTATTGTATTTGCACAGCTTGAACGTGAAACCATACAAATGCGTGTTGTAGATTCTTACTACTCACGCTGTACCAAAGGTTTTCACATGAGCGGTGTAGCACCATATGGATATAAACTAACCCCGACAACAATTAGCGGTGTACGAACCAATATGTATGAGGTAGACCCGGCAACAGCGGCGCGTGTCAAGAAAATGTTTGAAATGTATGCCGACCCACAAACCTCTCTTGGCGATATTGCACGATACCTATGCAATGATGGCACAGGAGGTAAGAAATTCCCTCGTGTGTCAATATCGACAGTATTGAGAAATCCTGTTTACGCACAAGCCGACCTTGATATGTATGAATTTTTTAAGGCTCAAGGAACAAATGTTGTAAATGATGCCGCCGATTTTGCAGGCATAAATGGTTGCTTTCTTTTTCAAGGCAAGGGTATTACCAAAAGCAAACAATTCAACTTGGAAAACCAAATACTTGTTGTTGCACCGCATGAAGGTATCGTATCTTCAGAAACATGGCTTGCCTGTCGGAGAAAGATGCTGAACAACAAAACCTTTAAGCGAGGGCGTAAAGCCACAACATGGACTGCCGGAAAAATAAAATGCGGGCGTTGTGGCTCGGGGCTAACGTGTCTAAGGAGTATCAAAGATGTACTTTACTTCCGTTGTCGCAGACGAGCTGACAGAAAAGACTGCGAAGGTTGTGGAACACTCCATGTAGTAGAGGTTGAAAAACTTGTGTACGATGAAATGTGTCGAAAAATGGACGAGTTTCAAACGCTGACTGGTGGCGAAACAAAAGCAAATCCACGATTAACTGCGTTATATACAGAACTCGCACAGGTAGAGGCAGAAATAGAAAAACTGCTGGACACACTCACAGGAGCAAATGCCGTCTTAATATCTTACGCAAATGGCAAAATTGAGGAACTTGACGCAAAAAAGCAATCACTCTCAAAAGCGATTGCCGAAATGACTTCTGATTCACTTAACCCAAAACAGATACAGAAAATATCGGGCTATCTGAACGATTGGGAGAACGTGGATATTGAAGATAGGCGGACTGTACTTGATGAAATGGTTGCAAGGGTGCTAACAACAAAGGAGAGTTTCCAAATTGAATGGAAAATCTGAGCAAATCAAGCAATATACATCATTGTATCTTTAGTTGTACATTGGACGCTGATGATGATAACCTTGCGAACTGTTTTCCCTTGTTCCTTATCCTTGTATGGCATTGTGTAATTATTGTTGTCGTGGATAATAAAGTTCAAATCCTTGTAGACCCGTGTTTTCTGTGTGAAAGTGACATATGCATACTTTTCAAGCATTTGTCTGAACTCGTCACGCTCAACAATTATGCGGTCATTTTCTACGTGGTTGCTAATCTCTAACAACTCAACAATAGAAATGTATTCGCGAATAATCATATCTAGTAGTGTCATATATCTGCCCCCTCTAAACTTTGACTTTGCTTCTCAAATATATTTTGGTTGTTTTCGTGCTGGCGTGCCGTAGCTTCTCCATCACTTGTTTTTTTGAACGGCATTTTTTGTATTCCAACTTGGCATATGCACGCCTTAAATCGTGACAAGCAAAACCTAATTCTTTGGCTTGCCTTTGTAGATAGTTGGCAGAATAGAATACTTTTTTATCTTCTGATGTGCCGTCTATAAACTCAACCAAATCTTGATACAGTTTAGAATATGAAGTTGCTTGAACCGTTACCACTTCACAAGACCCACCTTTGCCAACAAAAGAGAAGGTTATTGTATCTTCTGTGATGGTGCAGTCTTTACGGGTAACGCTCGCTAATTCAGAAACACGCAAACCAGTAGCAATAATGGTCTGGTAAGCTAACTTTAGCTTTTTATTCCGTATGCGCTTAATCTTCTTATCTACTTGGGTAAAGTCAACACTGTTTAGCTTGCGGTGTTTTTTTCGTGTACCTTTTCCTAACTGCTCGATAATCTCCAATGTATTAGCAGACAAAGTAATATTCTGAAATGTGCAAAAATGTAAAAAAGCATTCTTTGATTGCGAAAAGTGATTTTTGTGCTTTATAGTGCCTAGCTTATCAAGTATCTTGTCTATGTCAAAATTGCTCATCGTATTGGTCACATTCTGCCCATCAAAAAGCGTGCAAAGTTTTTTGTAGTATGTTTGTGCGGTATCTGGTCGGTATGAAGCCAAGAGGTAATCTCTGTAGGCATTCAACAAATCATACTTCATCATTACACAATATACCTCCCGGCTATGGAATCCAGTGCGACAAAAACACGGCCTGCCGGCAACGCATAGCGAAACCCACGTGCGACACTCTCACCACAACACCTACACACCTTCACATTTACCATATATATTATATATATAATATATATGGCATTCCCTTGTGCAATTAGAATGGCGCGGGAAATGACGGCGAAACCTTATATCTCTGGTGCTTCGGTAGTCGTAACTGGTCTGTAATTGTTCTGCCTTATAATATGCACGGGTTACACTTTGGTTACAAGGTGGTTACGGTGGATTTTTTGTGCATAAAAAAACAAGGATTCATAAAAGTTCCTTGCTAATTTGTTTCATTGAAATCTTGATACTGTTGCACTAACTCTAATTCTTCTTTGGTGATTGATTTTGTAGCGGATTCCAAAAATAGTGGGAGTAGTTGCTGTATCAAATCTTTATCATCAATTTCTATCACCGAATTGTTTTCAGACTTTTCTACACAAAATTTTATATTCTCTAAATTGTCTTTGTCCACCAAATAATAATATGTATTGTCTTGATAGTTGGTCTTGCCAGTTACAACGTAGCTGTGTTTATCACTTAGCGTGATGATATCTTTTACATCTATGTCTAACACTATCTGCCACGCCCTTTGCTATCTGCCAATTCATCTTCTAAAACTAGCCCATGTTGCGCAAACCAGATTTTGATTGCATCTATATCAATGTTTATTTTAGCTATTTTAGAAATTGATTTGACCATCGTTATTATAGGGTATATTGATAACCCAGCAAAAACAGTATTGGCAATGATTTGTATTATTGAAGGAGAATCCGTAAGATAAGCGGCAACATTTACTCCAAACGCTCCCACTGCTAGAAAAGAAAGCACGGAAATTTGAAGTGCGATACCACCACTTACTACAAGGCTCTTTTGTATATCATATTTTTCTACTTGCTCTATGTAATATTCTTTGTTTTCATCATTCATTTCATCAATTATTCTTACTTCTTTCATTTTTTCACCCACTATATAATATCACATTAATGAATTAAATGCCAATGAGCTACACATAGTGTCGTTTTTTCGCAAGCTAAAATATTGTCGAATAACGCTTGAATGTTGCATAATTACGAGCTACAATATAAAAGACATGTTTGTCATAAAATGTAATTTATATTTGAGGTGTTATTATGAATGCTAGGGATAGGCGCGTTATACAGCAGCACAAAGAGTCGATTGAACACAGCAAAATGAATCACGAGGAATCAATTGAGGTCTCAAAAAAAAATCTTAAATTAACTGTATTCGTCATTGTATTAACCATTGTGAGCATTCTAGTTGCCATCATGGGGATTCAAGTTAATAGGCGTGGATTTGATGATGCACCTGAACAACCTCAACCAACAGTCACTATACAATACAACACGGGTGACGCTTTCTTCCCTTTGTCTAGATTTTCAACTGTTCCGATAGACAGCAACGGTTATATTGAATTTTCCCATCCATGGTGGGAGCCTGAAGACAAGGGGCTCCAATTTGAAGGGTGGGTGCGTGATGACAATGCCAGTCATGGAATTTATCCCGCTGGACATCATTTAAGAATTAATGTAGGAGTGCAAGCGGACGGTTCAACCTTAGTTTTTTATGCAAGAATGATGTTTATGGATTTGGAATGCATTGACAGTCGCGGGAGGGTTACTATATTTTATCATTACAGCGGGGGTTATAATCCGCCAAGCGCACTGGGTATGGTAAAAAACAGCGTTGGTGCAGTACAATTTCAACATCCTCTTGATGTTCCAACTAGAATGGGTTATAGATTTGTTGGATGGCAACTTCATGGCGATGCCGATTTTGAAATTACAGTCGCTAGCCAATATGTAGTTATTCCCATAGGAAATCCAACCCAAAATGCGTTTATAATGTTTATCCCAAAATGGGAACGTCTTTATTAATGCAAACAAAAATGCTCATTTTGCATTAATTGCACAATAAGCATTTTTCATTTTAGAGGAAATTAACTATAAAATTTAACATTAAGAATTTTTACTTTATGTCCCTCTGCCTTTTTTGATACTACCATTATCTTTTCGATGTAGTTCTGTAGAAATTGCAATTTTTCACCTTTAGTTAGCAATCCCCAATTGTCACGGAAATTAGCAATAATATTCGCTGTTGTGACTTGCATTTCTTCTGTTGGTTCTTCTGGTAGACTTGCAAGCCTATCTGTATATGTATCTTTTTCGTTTGTTACGATTTTGACCATTTGCTGGTATTCATCGAAAGTTATGCGTTCATCTATATACAGTGTCATAACTTTTTTTGCTTTCGTTTCCAGCTTTTTTATAGCTGTTATGTATTCTTCACGTAGAAGTGTATTAATAGCTATCTGTTTGTTTTTTTCTGCATTCTGCTCTTCTGCTAGGATTTCATCTGTAACACTCATATCTTCAATTGTGTCCATGTAATTCTCAAAGACAGCTTCTACTTTTCTGTGCGAAATGGTCGCACAATCACATAACCCCTTTAGAACATTAAGGCAACGATACTGCCCGTTAGAAATCTTCTCACCTCGCTTGTTTATTCTGTATATATTATGGGTTTGCATTTTACTATCGCATTCAGCGCAGTATAATGTACCACTAAAAAAGTTATCTTCTTTCGGTCGTTTTGTATATGACTTCTTTTTTATATTACATATTCTTTTCTGCACATCGTCAAACAAATCTTGTGTGATAATTGCTTCATGCTTACCGTCGGCTTCAAAATATCTTGCTTTGTCTGCTAATGAATATCTTACCTTGCCGACATAATTTGGATTTGTTAATATATTTCTGATACTAGCACTATTCCATGTTTCACCTCTTTTTGGTTTAACATTGCGGTGATTTAAGTTTTTCGCTATTGCTTGAAAGGTTAAACCACCATCTATATACATGGCAAATATCTCCCTAACAATCTCGGCTTCTTCTGAAATTATCTTTTGTATCTTATCGCCGTTTTTACGACTATAACCGTATGACGATACAAATGCACTTAATGTATATCCTTCTTTGACTTTCTTTTCGCAAGCAAGGGTTATTCTCTCAATAAGGTTTTCACGCTCAAATTCTGCAAATATTCCTATGATTTTAAGAAACATTCTGCCCGAAGCTGTTTGCGTGTCTATACTCTCCATTAGTGAATTGAAAGTACAGTTATACTCTTGGAATAACTCGGTAAGGTCTATCAAATCTCTAACCCGTCGAGTAAGCCTATCTATCTTGTATACCAGTACATTATTAACATTGCCCATTTTTATGTCACTTATAAGTTCGTTTATGGCTGGTCGGTCAGTTACATTTTTTCCGCTTATCCCTTCATCTGCGTAGACTTTGTAAAAATCCCAATCCATAATCTTTATGTAGCTTTTTAGCTTCTCAATTTGCGCACGGATTGAATATCCTTCTTTGGCTTGTTCCTCGGTAGAAACTCGCACGTAGATTGCTGTTTTCATATTTTCTCTTGTCCTTCCTTTTCGGACAGAGATTTTATTTTGTCTTGCTTTATTTTCCTCGGTATGGAAGTTTTCAAAAAGAATTTAAGTATTTCTCGCTGTGTTGATTTTGGTAACACTACTTTTTCTTTTATTCCATCTTGTTCCATATTGCACCCCTAGGTAACATATGAGTTCTACGCAATATATGCGTGGGGGCTTGTAATAAAGAATTGTCTTTTAAGGAAATAAAATAGGACAAACACTGTGTTTATCAGTATTCGTCCCATATGGTTTTTTTATATTTTCATTAAATATAAGTAATCTATCCAAATGCCGATCATTTTATCGGCCATTTGGGGTGATGCGCAAAGGGGCTACACACAGAATGTTTGCATCGCGTTGCTTGAAACGTTTTATGGATATGCCACGATGTTACGATATACTCGCGGCAATCAATCGCATGAGGCAAATGGAGTGGCACAAAGTTTCAAAATCTAGTGAGTGAATGCGATATTTGCAAAAGTCGCGAGTAGTGCATGATAGACTCCACGGTCGCACATGCTTACTTGCTGGGCGGCCTTCCTGCCGCTAATTTATCGTGTTGGTACACTTGAAAATTACCAACAGAGAGAAACATAATCAAATGGGTGGTCATAGTCTGATCGTTTTCATCTGGCAGAGATATCCACCCTGCCGGTTTCTCCTCAAATAATACCTACTGGCTTTTTTCCTTTAAAAATGGAAAAATCAACGGTTAGTGGTAGTATAGGCTCATGGTTTAACGTGGAAGTTTCGTTAGCGTTGATGCTTTGTTCCATGTACAAAATAAGCGCATCAAGTTTAGAACGCATTGACTGAAGCTCACGCGGAATGTTTTCATACTTTTATCGTACTTGGTCGAGCTGGGAATGGGCAAATAGAGTTCTGTAATCTAAAATAAGACCATAATCCATAAAATGAACCATCAAGCCGTCGGTCAAGCTTTTATTGTTGACATGCTGGCATGGATATGATAGACTTGTCGTTGTCGCTGATGTAGCTCAGTTGATAGAGCAACTGATTCGTAATCAGTAGGTCGCGGGTTTGAATCCCGCCATTAGCTCTTATGTATCTTTGGTACGTTTGTACTTTACACCGTACCACGTTGGGCTGTCGCCAAGCGGTAAGGCACAGGACTTTGACTCCTGCATCCCGAAGGTTCGAATCCTTCCAGCTCAGTTTCCAAAATGCCCCGAAAACACTATGTTTTCTGGGCATTTTTCATTTGCATGACACGAATTTACCCTTCGTTTTACCCTTTAGAAGATTTTACACCCTTTATAAACTCATCCATTCTGGCAGCACTGTTACGTTTCATTTCTTCGGTGACGTGTCCGTACACATCAAGGGTAAATGCGGCAGTATGGTGTCCCAAATTTTCTTGTACTGTTTTTACATCATCACCAGACATTAGAGCTATAACTGCATAAGAGTGTCGCAAATCATGATACCGTGAGGATGGAATTCCAAGGTCGGTAGCTATGCGCTTGTAATTCCTATAAACCGTGAAATGCTTTAGATGTTCGCCTAGTTCATTGGTAAACACGAATCCGCTGTCATTCCATGCATCACCAGCGTATAGCTTCCACTCATCTTGCTTTACCCTGTACTTTTTAAGTGAATCCATTATAAAACCAGCAGGGGTAATTAAACGTGGCTTATTGCTCTTGGTGGTGTCCAAATAATACATACCATTACTGGTATCTCTCACAAGTTGAGCATTTACCAGTAATGTACCTTTTGCGAAGTCTACGCACTCCCAGCGCAATCCGAGAGTTTCTGACTGGCGCATCCCGGTCAGCAGCGTAACCAAGTACAGTGTTTCGAAGGCGTGTCCTTCTATTGCTTCCATAAACTGAGCGACTTGCAATTTGCTCAGCGGTTCTATCTCTTTTTTAACAATACGTGGCAAAATACACGCATCCGCAGGGTTTATACGGATATACCCGACTTTTACAGCGTGGTGTAGGGCTTTGTGTAACACTCCATGAATGTTTTTAATTGTCTTCGGGGAAAGTCCGACTTTATTGACCGTGCCATTATGCAAGTCATTGTATAATTTTTGTATTGCAGGAGCATTCAGCGCAGTTAATGATATAGCCGATAAATTAGGTTTTATATGTGTTTTGCAAGTTTTTGCATACAAGTTGAAAGTTGATATTTTAACAGAATTTTTCGCATATTCTTCAAGCCAAATGTCTATCCATGCCCCTACGGTTAGCCTTGATGGTTCGGTATATATACCCTCGTCAATAGCTACAGTAGCTTGGGCTAGTTTTTGGCGTACTTCCTTTTGCGTTTTGCCATATACAGACTTCTGAACTTGTTTGCCTGTGCCGGGGTCACGCCCTGTAGTGTAACGTGCTTCCCATGTGCCATCTTTACGCTGGCGAATACTGCCGCCACCTTGAGCATTACGCCTAGACATTTGAATTACCCTCATTATCTTGTGGCTCGTAAAGATTCATTTCACTAAAATACGTTCGCAATATGGTAATAAGACTGTTTTTTGCTTCCAAGTTTGTAATACCATCTACTATTTCTTTGAGCCTTACCGAAACAAATAAGCGCACATGGTCGCTTGTTCTTGCACGATAATATGGGCCAAGTAGCTCCATTAACGAATCTGTATCCTTAGTTTTTTCAAAGTTGTTTAGCTCATTATATAACCTTCCTAAGTCCATCAACATCATTGTCAAGCAAAAAACGCCCACATCATGGTTAGGGTCTTTGTCGCCCGGTATATTTGTGAGAGCAGTCGTAAATTGATGTAATAAGGTCTGCCTAGTTTCAACTCGCAAAGGCTTTAATGCCGCATGAAGTTTTTTGAATTTCTCCGATTCCAGCTTTTTTTCATTCTCATTTACATATGGCGATAAACCAAGCAGATAATCCGTTGTGCAGTCAAAATATTTTGAAAGCGCAATGATTGTATCGGCTTCGGGCTTCGCCCTTCCGTATTCCCACGCACGAACAGCAGCTTCAGATTTTCCAACTACGCTTGCTATATCAGCAAAGCTAACGCCTTTTTCAGTGCGTAGTATTTTTATTGTGTCCTTGAACTCCAATGAAATCACCTCTTGCATATAATACAACACATGAAATTTAATTGCAATTGTTTCAACAGTAAATATTTATAATTATTTTCAAAATGGTATTGACATTTGAAATGATGTGAAATATAATTTATTTCAACAAATGACTTCTCGTTGAAATCATTTGAATTATTAGAGAAGGGATGTGCCTTATGCAAAGCGCAATTCTTGAAAGACCCACCCTCACCGTACAGGAAGCCGCAAGCCTTATTGGGGTTAGCGCACCAACCATGTACGACATTACGGAAAGGACTGACTTTACTGCACTAATTCGAGTCGGGCGCAAAAAACTGATTCTACGGACACGTTTTTTTGAATGGCTCGAAGCACAAGCAGGACAGAAGTGATGAGATGGCAGTTTTTAGGCTGACCAAAAACAAAGACTACACAAAAATGGACAACTCCCATTTCAAGAACAAGAAACTTTCATTCAAAGCAATTGGCATACTATCGCTCATGTTAAGCCTACCAGACACATGGAAATATAGCCTTCAAGGGCTTACCGTTCTTGCCAAAGACGGGCTAGACAGCGTTCGTGGCGGCATTAAAGAGCTTGAGGAACAAGGCTATCTAGTGCGAAGCCAATTGCGAAAATCTGACGGAACTTTAGGAGACATTATCTTTGACATATATGAAGGTGGCATATGCGCACATACTGTTGCTGATTCACCGCAATTGGATTTTCCGTCAACGGGTAAACCGCTACCGGATAAACCGTCGACGGAAAATCCAATGCAAGTAATAACTAATGAATCAATAACTATTAAAGCAATTACTAAGAAAGAGCGTGCTGCCTTACCCGCCCACATAGTCTACGGTGAATTTCAAACCGTAGAATTATCTGCGGAAGAACATTCGAAACTGGTTGTAAGATTTGGAGCAGATATAGTTACAGACTATATTCGCCGTGTAGACACTCATCAAGCAAAGAACAAAAAGCAATACAAAAGTCATTACGCAACAATCATTGACTGGATTACGCAAGACCAACAGAAAAAAGGAGGTTCGTTTTATGCAATCAATGGCACAACTTCTAACAGCTACCCCGAAGATGACCCATACAAAAAATTCATGGAGTCGGGATAGTGCGCAACGCCACGGCCAAGAAATAGGAATAATGCAGGCAATCGCAACTGCACCAAAGGTAGACCAAACACAGTCGCTGCCTCTATGTAACAATTGCGGCAACCCCACAAGAAAAGACGTTGTATTGCTGGGTAAAATGTATCGCATGCCGTTAGCTTGTCTATGTAGAATTGAAGCACAACGCCTTGAAGAAGAACGGTTTAAGGCTATGGATTTACAAAGACGGTTAGATAGGTTTAGAATTTATTCGCTCATGGATTCTCGTTTTTCTAACTGCACTTTTGAAAACTGGACACACAGGTCAGACAACAAACGTCTTTATGAAATTTGCAAATGTTACTGCGATAATTGGGAGCAAGTTTATTCAGGTTCCAGTGGATTATTACTTTATGGCAAGCCCGGCTGCGGAAAAACTTATGCTAGCTTTGCAATTGCTAACGAACTTTACCACAAAGGCGTAGCAGTGATGGCTATATCAGTGTCTCGTATATTAACCATAATTAGAGACAGCTTTGATAAGCATGGTAACATTTCCGAAATGGAAATTTTGAACACAATCAGCGATGCAAGTTTGCTAATTTTAGACGATTTGGGCACGGAACATCAAACGAGTTGGACAAGTAAAATGCTGTTCCAGATAATTGATGCAAGAGAAAAAGCATCAAAGCCCACAATCATTACAACAAATCTTGATAAAGTCGCCTTGCGAAAATATCTTTCTGTTGTAGACAGCAAAACCGGGCAAATTGATTCCGAAGACCGTATTTTCGATAGGATAATTTCCATGTGTACATTTGAAAAAGTGACAGGAGAAAGTTGGCGCATCGAAAAGGGTAATCAAAACAAAGCAAATTTATTCAACAAAATTTTGCGGTTTGAATAGTGCATCACCGTCCGTTCCGTTATTCCAATATCAAGACTGGAAAGCGTGTCTTGACATTGGAATTTGCGCATGGTGTATCGCAAGGCGGCGATGGGGGATGAAGGGAGTTGGCAGTTAGCGAGAAATCCCCCCATCTTATTTTCCGAGTATACCATGCGCAACCACTCCACTATTGATGTGGCTGGTTGTAGTATGTGGCTCAAAAGGAATCTGCAAAATTAGCAGTTAGCCTGGGTGAAGTTTTGCAGTTATCATGGTAACGAGATTTAGGGCTTTTTAGGGCTAATCCTAATCCTGCAAGCAAGGCAGAGTGTCCCCCACAAGTGGTGACATTCTCTGCGGCTTGTTGGGGATAAATCCCCAAACCCCTGTAAAAATCGCAAGCGATTTTTACTTTAAGCCAACACATTTGTGTTGGCTGCGGCATCGTCGATGCTAAAAAATAAAACAACATTTACGGATAGGTAGGAGGTGTTAGTATGGCAAACAGAAGGCGTACCAATGAGATAAAATTCCGTTTGGCTGATGAAGAACTTGATGTTTTGCAACAACGGATGAATGACACTGGCTCTAAAAATCGAGAGGCGTTTATTCGTAAAATGGCACTAGAGGGGTATATCCTTAGAATGAATTTTACGGAAGTCCGAGAATTTTTACGGCTGATTTTCAACGCTACGTCTAACATCAATCAGATTGCTAGGCGGGCAAATGAAACACGGAGCATATATGCCCGTGATGTGCAGGAGCTTTCAACTCAGTTTGAGATGTTAAAGAGTGAAGCATCAAAAACAATGCAGGTTCTTCGAAAGGTGCAGACATTTCATGACCAATTGAAACAATAATCTTGAAGGGATGATCTTATGACAGAAATAACATATACCCAAGTTGGAGATTACCTCCTCCCCAATATAATTATTGCAAAGGATGAAGCCAATCTTCCTGCATTAACTCGCTGGGGCAATATGCGTTTGAGCTATCTAAAAAATCACCATCGAACAGTTTATAATGAATTGCTGTCGTCGAGCAAACTGTTTTTGCATTGCCACGAAATAGAGGAGCAAGCCAAGGAGCGGATGGAATTTATGATGGCGCAGGCAACAGAAGCAAATCCTATGTCAGAGGATTTGAAAAATACTGATCCTTTGGCTTGGGTCGGTCACATGAATACCTTGAAATTTCAAGTTGAAGAAATTATCAAAACAGAATTGATTTACACATAAGGCTAATCATAACAGTCGACAACTAGAACAAATAGCGAGCATTCTGCTCACAGATGCAAATAAATTCATTAGCGGCATTATTAACTACTCGGTAATGCCGCTAAATGCAACAGCTTCATCAACTTTGTACATAAGAAGACTTGTAAGCATAAGTTTTCTCACAGCATCATCTTTTTTTATTTCCATATTTTCGTGAGCATTTGGATTGCGTATACCTTTCATGGCACCTGCGAAAATATCCATATACCCTTGCTGAACATTTTTTCCGTTTGCTGTGGAATTATCTTCGAAAGATAGTTTAGGTTGATTGACACTAAAAGTCTGCCTCATTAACGTATCACCGTCCAATTCTTCCCCATCTATACGTATGCGGATTTTTTTAATTCTCGCATTAATTTCTACAATAGCGGATTGTACAGCCTCTGAATAATGCCTGTCTAAAAATAACGGTTGTGCAACTTTAATGATTATCGGATGGATATATGCCCATATCGGGTCTTTATGACCGCTTGACCTCTCAAGCATTTCTTGTCGTATATTCTCTAGTCCTGTTAAAATTGCATTCGCCTCGTCATTTATCATATATTGAGTCGATTGCCACATTAAAAATTTTTGGATGTAGTTCCAATGCTCTGTTTTATCCAATGAATTAGCAAAAACAAATTCTGTCACATCTCTGTGAAAAACCTCGTAAATAGGTGTATCATATCGTACATGCCCTTGGTATCTAATCAAATTTCTTACTTGCTCTATTAAACTTTCAATAGTTATATTCTTGTCCATTTTATCCCCTTCTCGCTGATTTATTAGATGCTGTTTCGGATATTATGAATCCTATTACGTCATTTGACAATACAAATTCCACCATTATTTTAGAATTAATTGCAACTATTGTCGTATCTATTGCTGACTAACTCTTGGACACCTGCTATAATATCTACAAGTGAATTTGACAGGAGCGACAACCAAATGCCCACACTCAATTGGATAGGCAAGGACAAGGTAACTAACCACCATCACGATGTGCCGTTTCGTGTTTTGGATTTCCAATACAGTCATGGTGAAAGTGATGCTGGCAACATGATAGTACATGGTGATAATCTTGATGCATTAAAAGCCTTGCTGCCAAAATATGAGGGGCGTATTAAGTGTGTCTACATAGACCCGCCGTACAACACAGGAAATGAGGGGTGGGTATACAATGACAATGTAAATGACCCCAAAATACGCAAATGGCTTGGAGAAGTAGTTGGGCGTGAAGGTGAAGATTTAAGCCGGCACGATAAATGGTTGTGTATGATGTATCCACGGTTGAAATTATTACAACAACTATTGACAAATGATGGTGCAATTTTTATTAGCCTTGATGACAATGAACAAGCAAACATGAAATTATTGTGTGATGAAATATTTGGAGCGGCAAATTTTTATGCCCAAATTATCGTCCAATCTAATGTCAGGGGTCATACTTATCGGCAAATTGCAAAAACTCATGAATATGTACTTGTGTATACAAAAAGCTATCTTACGGAGTTTAACGAAATTCCAAAGGATAGTGAAAATAGTGATTTGAACTTACTTGATGCGATTGGAAAATTCAACATTAGGGAGTTGCGGAATAGAAATCCCAAGTTCGGTAGGTTTAATCGCCCAAACCTCTACTACCCTTTTTATGTAAAACCATGTTCAGAGGATTCAAACGGACTGCTAGCTGTTTCTCTAACAAAAGATAATGAGTATTCCATCGAGATTTTTCCTAAAAACTCCAAAGGCGACGATAGTTGTTGGCGTTGGGGAACAACATTGTCAAGCAAGAACATTAACGAAAACACCATGCATTCCAATCTTGTTGCAAAAAAAGTTCGCACTGGTGGATACAACATATATGAAAAATATCGAAAAGAAAGCGTTAAAGCAAAAACAATATGGTTTGATGTAGAATTTATTACGGAGCGGGGAACAGTTGAACTTGGGCAATTAGATTTATCACAGTTTGAATATCCAAAACCTGTTTCCTTAATAGAGCGAATACTTCAACTTGCTACTAATCCAGATGATTTAATCCTCGACTCCTTTGCAGGCAGCGGCACAACTGCCCACGCCGTCCTAAACTTAAACGCCCAAGACGGTGGTAATCGCAAGTTTATTTGCATAGAAATGATGGACTATGCCGAAACCATAACCGCAGAGCGTGTACGCCGTGTTGTCGATGGCTATGCGGACAAGCCCGGCACAGGCAGTGGCTTTAACTATTATGAACTTGGCGAACCGCTACTCCTACCGGACGGCAATCTTAACGAAAACATTTCAGACCAAAAGATTTATGAATATATCTGGTTTACAGAAACAAAAACAGCATATACTCCGCATGATGGCTACCATTTAGGGACACAATCCGATACGGCATACTTTTTCTATTACCTACGTGACAGTCTAACTGTTTTGGATGCAGAGTTCTTACAAACACATATAGCTCAAGACAAAGAACAACCATCACAACGCTATGTAATTTACGCAGATATGTGTGCATTCGACCAAACAGATTTAGAGCGATTTAACATTGTGTTCAAAAAAATCCCTCGGGATATTTCTAGGCTCTAGGGGGACATAGACATGGAACTGAAAAAATATCAAAAAGCCGTGATTTCAGACTTAGCAGACTATCTTACACTTTTGCCAAACATGAGCGCAGGGGAAGCTTTTACAACTTTTTGGGCAAACAAAGGTATTTCTCTTACAACTAAAGAGATTTATCAAGATACTTTGCCGGGTGTGCCAT
>Ga0123352_10006602_pt1 | contig 17777 bp, 16 predicted proteins | sample TergutLab28metaG_FD_89700 | JGI IMG/M metagenome (GOLD analysis project Ga0123352, IMG submission 89700) | Labiotermes labralis P1 segment gut microbial communities from Petit-Saut dam, French Guiana - Lab288 P1 | ecosystem: Host-associated > Arthropoda: Insects > Digestive system > Gut ... | reverse complement strand
GTAAGAATAAAGAATGGTAATCATTGGAATTCAGATATTCCTCTAAGCTATAAAAACATGCTCCAATAAATATCTTTTGAGTGTGGATTTAAAAGTTTTGGCATCACTAGAGAGAGCCTTAATATTCAAGGGAGTGTGGTTGAAACCCACACTGGAACCTGACTGACTGCAGGATGACTGCCCTGCTGCCTGTGTTATCACCTCACAGTATTCTTCCACCACCTTTGTCTCATTACACTTTCATTCTGCAAAGGAAAACTTGGCTCGTTGTTTGAAAGGTGTTATTTCATTTTTTTACTGCTTCTAAAATAATGTAGCATGAAATTCTGTAAGTCAGTGAGTGTCTGTAGGTGGATTTTGGGAGTGATCTAAGCAACAGAAAGTGAGAGAAAATTATAGATAAGATGATAATGCTGAAATGGTTCTTGAATAAATAGGATGTGAGAGAGAGGACTCCTTTCACTTGTTTGCCTAAGAGTCCAGTGGCAGAACCTTGTGGATATGGTAATGAATGGTCTTGATTTCACAAAGGGCTGGGACTGCACATTTCAGCTTCCCTGTCAGTACCCTGCACTATGGAGTAGTGACAATCCATTCTGTTAGAGAAGGTTGCAGAACAGAACACAAGATTTAGGATTGTTTGGTTTCTGGGCTATGTATGTCTTGTAGTATTGCAAACAGAACACCATGTTTCAAGGATTAGATCTGTTTTCCATCATCAGGTGATGAAGGGTTAGGAGAGCACCTACTTAGGTGTGCCCAGTAGAAAGAACTTTTCACAGTTATTTGATGTTGTGTTTTGTTTGGTGTACAAGATGATGAATGAAAGCCAGTAACCAAGTAATCCAGAGAACTTTAGATTATTAGAAGCTGCGCATGGCAAATGATATATTAGCAGTTGGCCAGTCAGCATTATGCGCATCTGCTTAATGCACTGAATCATACCAAGTAATTTATTTCTCAATTGTCTGTCATTCTTAACACAGTAGTATTTCCTATTGTGCTGAATGTTGAAGTCATAGTACTTAAAGGGTATTTTAACTAAGTGGTCTGATAGCATCAATGAGTTTATTTAATTTGTTATATTTTTATTTGTTTTCTTAAAGAGAGTATTGATTCAGAAGAAATTTCAAATATGCCAGCCACACTAACATCCTTGATTTTGACGAAAAGAATAATCATTTAAAGGGAACCCAAAATAATTCTTAGTGAAGAAACTGTATCAGAACACAGGGAAGTGAACCTAAACTGATATCGAATGTGTGTCCTTTTGTCCTTCATGGGTAATATTTGGTTGTTTCTAATTATGTAACATATTCTAGAAGTGTAAATTAAGTCAGAATGTTAATTCAAAATAACAAAGATTTTGAAGCAGTAAAGTAATAGTGTCTATTTGCCAAATTCTATCTTTGCACCAAACTATCAGAGAGGCAACTTGTGTATCAACAAACATCATTCCAGAGACTGACATAGCTGCTATGTATATGCATCAGTGTACAAACATAACAACTTCTACTTGTGCTGAAATCATATTAAATTTATAAAACACTTTTATTCTGCATGTACAGGTTTGTGGAACTGTCAAATAGATGCTGAAAGCAACTAAACTGTTTCTGGTAGATAGAATTGATACAAGGGGGATGGACAAATTTGTATATTTCTACTATTGAAACTGAAGGTTTCTTTGCACTCTTTAAGTGAAAAAATGAGAGCAACTGAGTGAGTGAGTGTGTTGGCCAGCCAAAATGTTAAATGTTTTCATGTGAACACACGGTTTGATCTTCAGCTGAAAATTATGCATAATTGCACTAAAACATGAGGTGAATAAGCATTCATATTGTGTACATAGATAAGTAAATGTGCAGTATTTATGATGATTCTGTCTATTAGTGAAGGGTGCTGGGTACTTGACCTTGGGAGTCTTTGTGATGATTCTTCCTTCTTCAGTCACTAGGTCATGCACCAGATGTTTATGGTAGTTATTAGAACTTCCAACTTAAAGCTCTAAACCCAATTATGTTCAGTCTCACTTTCTTCATATGTCTGTCCTTATTTTAGCAAAAACTGCATGTGAATGGAAAAAAAATAACAAACTATTGTAAGAATAACCTGCAACATTGCACAGTGTAACATTTTTCATATATTAAGTGTACTGCAGCTGCTGTTCCTATTGTTATCACAATCATGATTTTTGTTGTTGTTTTTATTGGCATTGTCATCGTCATCGTTGTTGTTGTTGTTGTTGTTGTTTCTCTTGCCAGCTGTGATCCAGTTCTTTCAACAGATGAAAGTAGGTACAGCAAGGGTATTTTGTGTGCAAATAATTTTATTTATTGCTCTCTGAATTTGTCCATTGGTAACAAGAATTAATTTTGCAGCTACGGAACCTACACCACCAGTAAAACCTTGCGTCCCCTCTCCATGTGGGCCAAATGCTGAATGCCGAGAGAGGAATGGTGCAGGTTCATGTACTTGTCTGCCTGGCTACGAAGGTGACCCATATGATCAGAGAGGCTGTAGGCGTGAGTGTGAAGTGAACTCAGACTGCACTGAAGTTTTAGCATGCATCACATTCAAATGTGTGGATCCATGTCCAGGAACATGTGGGTCTGGAGCCCAATGCAGTGTGGTGAACCACATTCCAACATGTACATGTCCACTGCAGTTTACAGGTGACCCTTTCTTCCAATGTCGACCAATACCACCAACACGTGAGTACATTTTCTTTATACATTATTTAGATTAGAAAAACCTATCAACACTCATGTCCATATTGATGGGAGGCCTGTACAAATCCTATAGAAAATCTACCTTCTAGTCACTGATTTTTACCATTCCTTTCCAGTCCTTTCTATATTTGCATTAATTTAAAGGAGTATCTTGCATAGCAGTATGAAGAAAAGGGGCTGATGAGTATATGAAATGAATATTTAACATGTTACAGTTTTTTTTCTTCCTCAATGTGTTGTCTGGAGAATGTAATATCAGATTTCTTCATCACTGTATGGATTGTGGCTGCACATTATGGAAGGATGAGTTATTAATAATATTTCTATGACTCACGCATTCCCCCCCCACAGTCCCCATGTTGTAACTTCAACTCAGAATTCACAATATCGTAGCGACTGTCTGGAACAGGAGAGACTTACTCCCTTATGATCAACTTGTGTAGATTTTTGTGCTCTTTCTAAGTTATTTGTCTGTGAAGGTAACTGATTTTTCTTGATTTTTGACAACCCAATTTTCATAAGCACCCATGTACAGTATCAACAGAAAATAAAATTAAGATCACCTCTACCTCCTACCCATTGCACCTTGGATTGTACTGATATTTCCAAGTGCTCATATTATTTAAAATATTGGTGGTGTGATAAGATGTTTCATAGTGTTGTGAAAGTATGTGATACATATACCCACAGTTGTTCATGTTTTAAGTTTGACAGTACAACAAAATAATATACACAATGTGTTAATGATTGTGCTGCTTTCCACCTGTGTCTTTATTGTTGTAATATTTAAGAATGGAAGTGAGAGCAGACACAAGACTTCAAGAAGAAAATCTAGGGATATGAGAGATTAATGTTTACAAAAAATGTGACAGAAATATATTCAACAAGAGATTTGTTTGTTTATTTTTTATTTAATGGCACTTTCCATAGCTCAATTTAGTTTAGCTTTTGGTTTTTATAGCTTCAAAAGAGAGAATGTGTATTGAATAATGAACTTGAAAGGGTGTTGAATGATGTAATTTGTGGTAATGTTCTGCATTTCTTTGGAATGATTGAGGTTAAACTATGAAAAAGTTTTCCAGGATACCTGGTCTGTGGGCCGAGATTCAAACTTCAAACCTACTTACTAAAGAGCAGGAAATCTACTCACATATCTGTAACATATGATCACTTGGAGGTAGCTTATGATGTGTAATGGAGCAGTCCTGCAGAAATTCTGGATATTTAGCTTTATTTAAATAAGAGTGCCATAATTGGTGCTTACTGTAGCAGACTTCTCAGTATGTACTCATATATTATTCTCATAATCACTGAAAACATTTATATGTAGATAGGCTTAGGTAATGGAGGGTTTTATTTTTAAACTACATTGTATGGACCCCATATAAATCATATAATGGGTAGGAACTTTAACTGAGGTGACAAATAATATGAGAATTACTTTTTGCAGCTCCACCACCACCTCGGGATCCATGTTATCCATCACCTTGTGGTCCCAATAGCCAGTGCCGTGTGGTAAACCAGCAAGCTGTGTGCACATGCCTGCAGAACTATGTTGGGTCTCCTCCACAGTGCCGACCTGAGTGCGTAGTCAGCTCCGAGTGTCCTCAGGATAGAGCCTGTGTGAATCTCAAATGTGCTGATCCATGCCCTAACACTTGTGGCATTGGTGCTCAGTGTACCACAAAGAACCACAGCCCCATCTGTGCTTGTCCCCCTGGCTTTACAGGAGATCCATTCAGTCAGTGCACACCACAACGTAAGCATTGGCTGTATATTATGATATTGCTTGAAATGTATAACCAAGAATTTAAGGATTTACATAGCATTGAAATTACATATTTCTGTCTGTAGTGATAATTTCCTTGATATATTTAAATATATTTACCACAGATTTTTTTTGTTCTGTTGTAATGCTCTTAGTGTATTAGGTTATGAAGCATTAGTGATGTAGTGGTTGATGAGTGATGAATTTGGAAGGATTTGGAATGGTGTGGTTGTGACGTAATCAAAATACTTTACTGGCATCTGCCTGGAACGGTTGAGGAAAAGCATGAAAAGCCTCATTCAGGATAACCAGTGTCCTGGCTGATACTTTGACCTGGCATTACCGACATAGAATTGTAACACGCTTTGTGTGTAACTGATTAATTTAGAAACTGCTGCTACTTACTGTTCAATAGTATATGGAAGTCAGACATATTTAACACAGACAGAATTGAACATGAATTACAAAAGTAAGTATTGTGGCTTCGACTACATGCATGTGATAAGGTAAAAATATTAACATAGAATAGTAAAGAAAAAAGTAGCACTTTTTGGTAACAGAGGCCAATTACATTAACATAATAAACAACTAAAAATTACTTGTTTTACCCTTCTTCAGTAAGAAACAGATGAATACTAATAATCTGACATAGAGATAATACAATAAAGAGCTCCTATACATGTATATGAAAATTTGCTGTGTTTTATTTCAATATTTTTATGCAGAATGAAATTAACTTTACTGTTTTTTAAAACTTTCAGCTATGCCTCCCGTACCGGAGCCCACACCAAGTCCACCTTCTTGCTTTCCATCTCCATGTGGCCCCAACTCACAGTGTCAGATTGTGGCTGGTAACCCTGCCTGTTCATGCTTGCCTGATTACATTGGAGCACCACCCAGCTGTCGTCCAGAATGTGTTCTGAGTGCAGAATGCCTTAGCCAGTTAGCATGTATCAATCAGAAATGTCAGGATCCCTGTCCTGGATCTTGTGGCTACAATGCCAATTGTCATGTACTCAACCATATCCCTGTGTGTCTCTGCAATGATGGCTATACTGGGGATCCATTTACACAGTGCAGCCCCATTCCACCAAGTACACCACCACCAAGGACTGATCCATGCAATCCATCACCTTGTGGACCAAATGCTGTATGCAGGTATGAATATTGCAGGTGTAACAGATGTAGCAGATGGTATGATGTTTCATATATATCTAATACAGTTTTGGCAGTGGTGGTGGTGGTGGTGGTGGTGGTAGTAGTAGTAGTAGTAGTAGTAGTAGTAGTTGCTCTTGTTGCTGTTGTTGTATGTACATATATTGCATTTGGCCTCCCATTGGAATTAAACAGAACTCTGGCTCTCAAAAAGTAACACTGTGATTGGCCTAATGTATTTTTTAAGTATATAGGGGCTCTGTTTAATAAATTAATGTACTCAGCACAGTTTTTTATTCCTTTGATGTAGGTGTCTGTCTTATTTTGTATGCAAAGAATATATTTTCCTATCATGGTACAAATTGAACTCTTTTGTATGAGGCAGGTTACATATTAAACAGGTTAATGAACAAGAAATTTTATAACAAACCTTGTTCTCTATACACGTTGCATTCATCATTTGTTTAAAACCAGAATGTCGTACATTGGCAGTGCCATGTATAATCACTTCAAAAGGTTAAAGTTGAATTAGACACTCATTCCCCAGTAATTGTGTGAATACACTAACAGCATAACAAACCTGTAGCTGAGGGTTATAATCATGGTCAAATGTCACTATTTGTTATTGTGATGATGCAAGTTACAACATTGAATACTTAAACTTACTTGTTTAGACAAAATAGAAGACTATGATAACTATAATCAAAACTGTTGGTTTAGAAATTGTTGATATAAAGAAAGGGAAGGTAAACTGTTGTTATTTTAACAATAAAATGGCATGCTGCATACAGTCCATGGGGAAAATTAGTGAAGTTCATTTAACATGTGCTTTTGCAGTGTTTAACTTCAGACCCACAACATTTTTTTTCTTTTCCCCCCACCCCTTCAGATTGAGCTCCATTGATCCTGTTGAACCATTTGAGTTTCCAAACATCTTTACACAAACTGCGTTAATAATTGTTTTTATTGTTTTGGTTAAATGGTGATAGCAGTAATGTAGTTGACTGTTGTATGCTATTAATTAATATATCACCCAACAAATGCGCTTAATAAAATATAGTTTATGACAAGTATTAAACCCCTACACATTTCAGCACTGGGGTGCCATCCTCAGGGGCCTTTCTAGAACAAAGGAATATAAGCCCAACACATTAATCTAGGTATTGCATTGCCCTTATTCAAATGATCAAAATTTTAAAATTCTAAAATAGAGTTTATGAGAATAAAATTACAGTATTGTGATATTAAAATTATGATAATGAGGTGTTCCAGGTATAAGTTCATAGCTGTTTATATTCTGTGTGGATTACACATACCTACATCTGTCCCAATCTCACGTGATCCAAAGAGAACTTGCAAGATGGATTGTGCGAAATATGTCATGTTGGGTGGTGTACTGATGCATACTCCATACAGAATACAAACAACTATGAACTTATACCTGGAATGGCTCACGAACATATAATTTTAGTATCACAATATTATAATTTTTTGTATATCAACTTTATATATTTTAGAATTGTCATATTCCATGAAGGACAGTACAGTACTTAGATTAACGCATTGGACTTACATTCATTTGTTATAGACAGCTCCCTGAGGATGGTGCCTCAGTGCCGAAACATGTAGGAGTTTAGTACTTGTCATTAATTGTATTTTATTAAGTGCATATTTTGGTTGATGTATTAATCATAAGAATATGCATGGTGTGAGTAGCATAAAATGTAGTACGCTAATTGATCCTTTTTTCCCAATACTCAGGCCTGGAGGTATGTGTGAGTGTTCTCCTGAGTATGTGGGCAATCCATATGAAGCTTGTCGTCCTGAGTGTGTACTGAACACAGAATGCAACCGAGACCAAACTTGCATCCGCAACAAGTGTCGAGACCCATGTCCTGGAACATGTGGACAGAATGCTAGATGTGATGTTATTAACCACATTCCAACATGTTCTTGTCCTTCAGGATTCACAGGGGATCCTTTCTCAAATTGCCGACAAGCTGTGCCAGGTTGGTTTAATGCTGATTTTTACATTAGAGGATGATTTTTGTCTTTGAATTTCTTAATTGATACTTATGAAAAGAGAAAGAGGCTAATGCAAGATCCTGATATTTTTCATTACTTGGTATGATCCCATATTTTCCCAGTTTCATTTCCTCCATGTAACTTAGAAATTCATGTCACCAAAATTTATCCACTCATTGTCCATCACACACAACAAACATTAAGATTATTTTATAGGTGATTAGTATGGCTCTGGCTTTTAGCCATCATCAGGCCTCATCCAAGAACAAAGATACAGAACACTTTAAAATTGCAAATGATTAGATGGATATCTCTTTACATTAAAGTACATTACAAATATATTAATATATAATACACGGATTAGAAATTTGTGAGTGATATTATAAAACTGCCATGTTTTTACATATCCAATTTGTTTTTGTATATAACATTTTCTGTTCATATGGTCTTTGAAGATTACAGCTGTCATACACCCAGCATGGAGACTCTGTCCTGGCATCCTGGCTGAATTGTAGTTCGCTCACACTGTTGTATTGCTCCACACATTCTTAACCTTGACCATAGATTGAGGCCAGTAGTCAACTTGATACCCTGCCCACATTACATCCAGGGAAAGGTCTGCAGTACCTAATTGACAGGAAGTTAGGTGGGACCTAGTTTGTCAGGATACTTGAGAAAAGTGAAGAGTCTCTTGCCCACCTAGGGAATTTAACTCAGTTCCATGGTAGTCTTAGACCATAGCATGGTCACTATACAATTAAGGTATTTGAGTTCATGTTTTGGTTTGTAAAACAAAGATTATGGTGACCTTACTTTCCCCTACACTACTATGTTTTACAAGTACAATTTTGTTCTGGCCTCCCGTACTTTCTGTGTTATAATCGGTAATTTATGTCCGTAAATATTAATGTTTATTATTGAGAAATAATTATGAATTTTTGTTTATGTTGGAAGATGAGGAAGTCCTTTGAACTTATTTTCTGTTTTTACAGAAGCACCACCTCAAATTGATCCTTGCAGACCATCTCCTTGTGGTCCAAACAGCCAGTGTCGAACATCAGACAATCATGCTGTGTGTTCGTGCCTCCAAAGCTATATAGGTGCTCCACCGTCATGTCGTCCAGAGTGTGTTGTGAGTGCTGAATGTCCACAGACCCGTGCCTGTGTTAATCAGAAGTGTACTGACCCATGCTTGGGTTCGTGTGGTCTTGGAGCTCGATGCGAAGTGATCAACCACAGTCCCATTTGCAGTTGTCGTGAGGGCCAGACTGGAGACCCTTTCCAGAGTTGTTTTGACATTCCACGTAAGTTAGAAATGAATGACCCAGTAATCCAAAGCCATTGTTGTATATTATATATATAATTAAAGAAATAACTATTAGTATAGGAAGGTTGTAGCTCACATTTAAAGTTAATGCATTTCAGGACTTAGTACATACATGTTAAATTTTTACATTTTTGTAAATTATTCTATTATTTTTAGCACCTCCAAGGCTGCCTGTAGTTCCTGAGGATCCATGTGTACCAAATCCTTGTGGACCAAATGCCCAGTGCCAAGCTTCTGGGTCCAGTCCTGCATGTTCTTGTCTGGATGGATATGTAGGTGTACCACCCAACTGCAGGCCTGAATGTGTTATCAATCCTGACTGTCCAAGTCAACAGGCATGTGTGAACAACAAGTGCCGTGATCCTTGCCCAGGCTCATGTGGAGCAAATGCACAGTGCCAGGTTGTCAGCCATGCTGTCACATGCATATGTTCACCAGGCTTCACTGGTAATCCATTTGTGCAGTGTGTTGTCCAAGAGAGTAAGTACTGAAACATTTAAATTAAAAGATTTAATAAGAAATGGCTTTCCAATATATCACATTACTGTCATTTTATGATATCAAATATAATTGTGTCAGTAATATTTAAAATGCCCAATCATATGAATTTTATATTCTGGCTGGCCACAGAGTAGGGAAATATTTCTGATGAATTTGCTTATAAATTACTTTGCATGCTGTTTTTGGTTAATTGTTCCATGTGAAATTAAATTTAATTGTTACTGTCTCTTTGAAAAGTTATGGTTGTGAAAGTCAAGACTACAATCTTTTATGTGTATTCAAATATCAAGACTACAAGTTTTAAGAGCTCTGTATCAGAGCTACAATCCTTTCACCTTCACCTTACCTGCAAATTGCAAAATACTGGTAGCAAAAAAGAATGTATGAAAAGTCAATTCATATAAAAACATTTTTCTTTGCAGAAGAGGTACCTAACCCATGCCAGCCTTCTCCATGTGGAACAAATGCTGTGTGTACACAACGTAATGGTGCAGGTGCATGCAGCTGTATCCCAGATTATCAGGGTAATCCTTACGAAGGCTGTCGCCCAGAGTGTGTTCTCAGTTCTGATTGTCCCACTGATAGAGCCTGTGTGCGTAATAAATGTGAAGATCCATGTCCTGGAGTGTGTGGACAGTTTGCTCAGTGCACTGTTATAAACCATATTCCAACATGCACATGTATACCAGGATATGTGGGCAATCCGTTTGCATCATGCACACCTCAGCCCTCGCCACGTAAGTTTTTTTTTTATATCTCTCATTTAAAATCCATCTTTTCTGCTGCATGTTACAACACAGCTGACCTTTCAGCATATATATTGCAATGCTGTATTGAAGTTTAGAAATATTTTTTTCTGCCTTAAATTGATTTATATTCTAACATGTTCCTCGTGTATAATGGTACAAATATCGATATGACAGTATCAAGGCAGAGTACTGTTTTAGAAGATTTCAGAATGAGAGAGATTTGACACAGAACACAAATTTATGTAGACTAAAATTTCAAATTTTATTAATTCCACCATAACTCATATAAGCATTATCCTTGATGGTCCAAAGGGACACTCACATATTGGAATACTAATGAAGTTGGTGCCATCTATACCAATATGTGTACTTTGATGGTTGTTACTTACAGAATTTTGTATGTTTTCAGCCTAGTAAATCAAATGAATATGAGATAGCTATAATTGAGATTTTTTTAATAAACTGATACTATATGAAGTATGATTAATGGTTTTCAAAGCTTATTTAGTGTTTGTTAAAAATGGCTCTACAGGTTGGTAGATGCATATATTATGCATATATTGCAAAAGGATCATATTGATGAAGTTAAATTTTTGCAGCTACCCCTTTGTATTCAGTATGTCAGATTTATCCAACAGTAAATCATATTGGTAAGTGGCAGAACGGCAACTGAAGGGTCCATTCTCTGATATTTGGAATATTAAAGAAGCAAATGTCATAATGCATTGTGAATTGAAAATTAGCTATGAGTGGGCCTCGTGAATTTTTTGATAAGGAAGTAAATTGGAGGAATCAAGTAATTGTGAATTAAAAGATGATGACAAGGAGAAACTTAGTAGTGCCATCTGAAATTGATAACACTACCTGCAAACAAGAAACACCAGAAGTGACGACACCATTCAGCTGTACACAAATTATATGGGATTTCACTTCAGTCCCTAAGAACATGGGAAACTATTAATACTGCAGAATAGATGTAAGGTATTCATACTACTTAAAATGTACACTAGTGGCATTGTGTGTTATGACAGCACATATTTGCATAATGTCCATTACCAGCTTGAAAGTCTACAGTGATGACCCTTCATGCTTCACTGTCTAGCACAGCACAAATGATCAGGGGTCCACACATTTTTAAAAAATGTAGGAGGTCACCACAAAATTCCATACACCAGAAGGGTGATCTGAAGAAAGTTCTATACCAAAAATATTAGGTACCACTGTACAAAATTTAGTGCCTGTGGTGACCTGGAACCTGGGATTTGTGCATCCCTGCCAATAATCAATATGTAAGGTATAGTAAATATTTTCTCACTTTGTGACAATTAATATGTTTTTCAGCTCCAACTCCACCAACAGTTGTGAACCCATGCCAGCCATCTCCATGTGGACCAAACAGCAGATGTCGGCCTATGAATGGACAGGCTGTTTGTTCATGTGAGGATCAGTACATTGGCTCACCACCCAACTGTCGACCTGAATGTGTTATCAACAATGACTGTCCTCAGAATCGTGCATGTAACAAATTCAAATGTGCTGATCCATGTCCTGGAACATGTGGCATTGGTGCTCGGTGTGAAGTTATAAACCACAATCCAATCTGCAGCTGTCCATCAGGCTTTACAGGAGATCCTTTTGCAAGATGCTACCAGGCACCTTCACCACCTCCATCACCCAAGCCTGCTAACCCATGCATACCTTCACCATGTGGGCTGAATTCTGATTGCCGTCCTGTAGGAGACCATCCTGCCTGCTCATGTCTGCAGAACTTTATTGGAAGTCCACCAAATTGCCGTCCAGAATGCATTGTCAATACGGACTGTGACCCAACAAGAGCTTGCATCACCAGCAAATGCAGAGATCCGTGCCCAGGTTCATGTGGAGTGAATGCTGAATGCCGTGTTCAGAATCACATTCCAATCTGTAGCTGTGTTTCCGGTTACACTGGAGATCCTTTCACTCAATGCTCCATTATTATAGGTAAATATGTCTGGTGTATATATTGTATTTACTTGAATGCAAGACAAGGTTTTTCCTTAAATTTGGTGCTTAAATATGTGACATCATCTTAAATTCACGCTTGAGGCACTGAACCAGATGGTGCCAAACTGGATCACTCTGAACAGGATCATGTGGAGCCCAGTGAAGGCCTGCATCGCCAAATCATGTGATGTCTGCGCTCTTCTGAGATATTACACAACGTAGAGTGGTGATCCTACACCAACATTGCAGGACAACTTAACAATGTAGAGTGGTGATTCTACACCAACAACCCATCAGTTCCAGTTTCAAGGGTCAAGAAATCCAAAAGAGAGAACAGACCACCGCGGAAGTTCACTGACACAGTCTTCTTTTCATCTAATTAGGCTGGCTCTGTTTCCGTTTTCAGGCAAAGAAGCACCTAATATGGTGGACTTCTTAGACTTCTCAATCACTGGGCACCACAGAAACTGCAACTTCTGAAGATCTTTACCTGAGAACAGATCTAGTCCAAGGGTGGTAACAGGAAAATGGCTGTTGAAAAATTGAACATTAACTACAAGACTAATAAATAAAACCTGGACCAATCCACAAATAAAAACCACAAAAATAGCCATGAACTGAGATTGTTCAGACCACAGATATGATGCAAGAAGCCAGAACACATGTATTTAAATTCTTAACAACACTGACACCATCTGTGGAGAAAATTGTGAATCTTCATGGGCTCAAGTAAATTTAGAAACAAAGAAATATAAATGTACTATTTAGTCAGTGTGGATCATAACAGCATGACAGTGCAACTCACCAGAAGTTACTGAAGACTTTTAGGAAGTGCTGTATATCCAGTGCAGTGGATGAAACTAATGATGATATGTTCCGGAATGGCAGTGAAGAGGATGGAAATGTTAGGAGTGAGTGTGAGGAACACAAAGGTACTGTCTGTGAAGATGGAGACATTGACACTGAACAATAAAGGTGGATATAATCTAACATCCTTTGTGTATTAAGTGTTTCAAAGTAATAGTGAAATATTTTTTCTTAGCAGGCATTTTTTTTTGGGTGTCATCTTAGATTTGGATAAATACTTTATCCTTGGCAGATGTGTTTATTTGGGTGGTCATCTTAGATAAGAGTCGTCTTGCATTCGGGTGGATACATTATCCTCTGAGTATAACAAAAAATGTTCTAACAGCTACACTCAGCAGGGTAATTCTGACAACTGCATTGTGTGGGGTGATTCATGACTTATTTCTTTACTACAGGGCATATTCCAGAGCCATTCCCAGGCAATGATGTCATATAAACATGTCTGATTCTCAAGGGTTACAGATTTGTCATTACCTGAATGTTATGATGATGATGATGTTGATGTTCATGGTGTGATAGTGGTGATGACAGCAGCAGTGGTGATGACAATGATGACATGATGATGATGATGATGATGATGGTGATGATGAGTGGAGCAAGTACCTGTTTTATTGCCAAATTGACAGTAAATGTTCCAGGTGACCCCCTACAGTCTCAGCCCTGAAGTGTCTGTGAATCAAGTGAATAGCTTGCATTTTTTTATTAGGATTGTCCTTTACATGGGTTACAGCATCTAAAATGTGAAGGAGCAGTGTGTTTGTTTTTTCCATGTTCTTGTGGTATGTAGAATCTTTCTTCTCTTCCCTTATATGTAGAAAAAGAGGGGGTTAAGGTTTGCAGATATGGGGAGCCATTGTTGAGGACCACTGTGACAAATCATCAACCAAGGAAGCAGTGATCAGGATAAATTCTCACAGGCATGGCAGGATGTGTATTGAGGCTTAGGGTTGACATTTTTAAGATTTATTGTAAATTCAGTAACAGAAACTTTATGCAAGTAATTGTTCTCAAATTCTTTTTCTCATATTCATGTACTGATAAATTTATAACCCATGAGAATGGTAACTGCATTTGTATGGTATTTCTGACTAGCAATGAAATCGTGAAGTTGAAGATATTAAGTCATGAGCTACTGTGTGTAATCAAACACTTGTGGTTTGTGTGTAAGGTGGTACCATATTGTAGTTATGGTACCTTGGAGGAATCAGCCTTCTTCATGCAGTTAAAGAATTGAATGATAAATGTAATGAAGTGTATGGTGTTACATATTCACATGGGATGTTATCCAGCTAATGTGATACAAGCAAATGATTGTAGATGCTGTAATATACTTTACACTATTATACTACCTTGCTCTAAATTAAGTTTACAAACCTGATTCTATGTAAATTAAATGAATTCTTCAACAATTCAAATTCAAACCCTTCAGCACATCCTCAATAAAAATATGTACACATAGCTTTGGAACAAGAATTTTCATATGGGGTGGTATTTGTAGAAAAATGCTGTTGCATTCCTAGATGCTAACATAACCTTTTATGCTTTAAAAAAAAAGTCACATTACTTTTCTTGTACTGATATTAACAGTACAAATGCTTATAGAAATGTGTGAGCAGCCATCTTTAGTCCACAGTTGTTAAACTGATTGCTGTAAGAGAAAGATAATGGAAGATGTATGTTATCTGTAGTACTTACAATAGATGTACAGTTATAGACCAAGTATTCTCTCTGTCAACATTACTGAGTGTTTTATGGCACTTACAGTTGAAGAACCAGTTGTGACTGATCTCTGCAATCCATCACCATGTGGTTCCAATGCACAGTGTAATGTCGGTCAGTGCACGTGTCTGCCAAACTACTTTGGAGATCCTTACACCAACTGCCGCCCTGAGTGCACCATGAATGCAGAATGTCCACACAGTAAAGCTTGCAGTAATCAGCGCTGTATAGATCCGTGCCCTGGAACATGTGGACAGGGTGCACGTTGTGATGTTGTTAACCATATACCAACATGCAGCTGTCCAGAAGGCACTACTGGTGATCCATTTGTATCATGCAGATCAGTACCACTACCAGCCGGTGAGTAACATTCATAACCTCTGTCAGTAATTGTAGAAGTGATTATGATACTGAAATTATATTAACTGTCAGAGAACACAATTAAACCTCATGAGCTGTAATATTGTCATTGCAAAGTATCACTACATTCTAGTTATTAAAAATTTAAAAACATGTTTTTAATGTGCTGTACCATAACAGGATAAATTATAAAAAGAAAATTAGTTACTGCTGACTTTCTGCCAGGGGGCAGTATTCGTTTGATTTACTTCAAAATTCGGATAAATAAATTTGAAGTTAACCTGTATTTGCTGTTAAATTATTTTGTTGTAAATACAATATAAGTTATCCATATGTTTGTGAATATGGATGTTATTGACAGCATACTGGTATCCCCGCATTATTGTGCTAGTCTGTGTTTAGAGATGTGTCACATTTTTCTCTTTTGAAATACACACACTGATTTCTGAGAACAAGTACACAGTTGTGTGTGTGTGTGTGTGTGGAATTTCCCAAAACCCAATAAATACTGATAGTACAATCTACTCTTCACTTAGTTGTATGAGGTATGCTTTCCATGCACTCATCCATACATCACACTGAAACATTTAAACTAGATACTTGATGCCACTATAACATGGCAGAATTTATTTTATGGGCAAGTTTGTATTATATTGACTCCATATCGCACTCTTATGAATGAAAGACTACTTAAAATAAATGAGTTAGGAAACATAATACAAAAACATTTTATATTTGCTGCACTATAGTAAGGGTACTAGAGAATGTATAATTAACCATCTCCATGTTCCCGGTTCTTCCTTGGACAGTATGCAATTACAGTATTCAAATGATAAACAAAATTACCTGTAATGGAATCCATTTTTATTATAGAAGCCCATTAACCACATCCTGAGCCACTTCCAGTAAAGAGTATAATGTTAGAGTATTTCTAATACCAGACCAGAGAAATTGTGTAAGATCATATAAGTTTTTAGACTTTACAGTGATGCAATTGAGGTCTCTATACTTGTGGGATATGGTGACACATCGCTGTGTGTTGTGTGCCTGACTTTTCAAGACAGCATGGTGGTCTCTTCTTGAAGGGTCAGAATGTAAATTTCTTTACTATACATGTTGACTGTTGAAGGTGAGACCACCGTGCTGTCTGAAAACATCAGGCAGCAGTCAGCCACTGTCCAGAGACAATATCCCAGAAGAAGGGAGACCTTTTATAATATCATCCTTAGAATGCTAAATAACACCACAGTTTGCAAAATCCAGTAATCAAATAGGTTTGTTCTCACAAATTTTGCTGCTGTTTTGTTGTAACACTTTGTTTTCAACTTTTCTGCAGTTCCATCAAGACCTTGTGAACCATCACCTTGTGGACCAAACAGCATATGCCATATTGTGAATGACCATGCTGTATGTTCTTGCCAGCCTGGACTAGTTGGAAGTCCACCATCTTGTCGGCCAGAATGTGTGGTCAGTGCAGAATGCCCACTGACACAGGCTTGTCTTGCCAGCAAGTGCCGAGATCCATGTCCAGGCACATGTGGTCAGAATGCTCGCTGTCAAGTTGTCAATCACAATCCCATTTGTAGCTGTGCTGTAGGCAACACTGGAGATCCATTTACAAGATGCTTTGCAGTACCAGGTAACAGTCTATGTTTATTCCATGCATTGTCTTTGTCACTAGGATAATTGTACTGTGTCAAAGTCTTCGTCAGTCTTCTCTTATACTCTTCTTGTTCCTGTGTCTGTTTTTCTCTGTAGCTTCTTTGCTTGTCTTTCCTCATTTAGTCTCTTCACCTTATCCATGGCAGTTACCACCATAAAATATTTGTTCTCCAAGAACTGTCATATATAGATACTCCCCAAATTATGTAAGGTTCCATTCCCCAGACATTCAACCCTGCCTGACATATATATATATATATATATATATATATACACACACACACATATGCTGAGCACATGTGTTTGCAAAAGTGCACAGTCGAGGGATTTGTAGTGACATTCCAGTTATTGTTTGTATGTTTATTTTGTAACAAGGGTACCTTAGCTTTTGCAGTGCAACCTTTGAGTGCAGCGTGTGTTAATTTGTAGAAAATGCCCCCAGTATTAGAAATCAACATTTTGAGTGTAACATAAAATTTAAACACTTCAAATTTTTTAATGTGCTGTATATGGAAAAGTATATGTGGTGCAGACTTGACATAAGTCTAGACTTACGTAAGATGCATGGCAGGGTGTGCCACTAGTGTCAAACATCCAAGCAAATTAAGAAGAACTTTATTTTTTGTGCTACAGTGGATAGAATTGTCTGTATAGAGTTACCTGGTCCATAAATGCCTTACTGATGTAAATCTAAAGTGTTTTTACCTCCTCCACCAATTCATTTTAGCATCTTAAAAGTTACAGCTTATCTTCAGTCTGTGTGGTAAGAGTAGACCTTCAATAATTCATTGTTCATCATCACTGATACTCTACAAAGTTTTGAAGCCAAGTAGTAAAATGTTAGTCTGTGACTTTGTTTGTTTGTTCTCTCCTCCCCCCCACTTTTTTTTTTTTTTTTTTTTTGATATTTTTATTTTCTTTTTTTTTTTTTT
>Ga0123352_10006600_pt1 | contig 17779 bp, 15 predicted proteins | sample TergutLab28metaG_FD_89700 | JGI IMG/M metagenome (GOLD analysis project Ga0123352, IMG submission 89700) | Labiotermes labralis P1 segment gut microbial communities from Petit-Saut dam, French Guiana - Lab288 P1 | ecosystem: Host-associated > Arthropoda: Insects > Digestive system > Gut ... | reverse complement strand
AGTAGTAGTAGTAGTAGTAGTAGTACAGGGGTGCTGGTAAGTTCTTAGCCCCACCAGGAAGGAAACAAGCTAATGTTTCTGTCAGAATGGCTTGAATTTTCTTCGGCCCCTTGCCTTGCTGGAAAAAATAAACTTGATGACAGCTCGCGTCTCATTGTTTTTGAAATCGCGCGCGTCCCTGACATGCTTCCGAGCTTGTTTCCTTCCTGGTCGGGCTAAGGACTTATCAGCATCCCGGTAGTAGTAGTAGTAGTAGTAGTGGTGGTGGTAGTGGTAGTAGTAGTAGTAGTAGTAGTAGTAGTAAGTAAGTAAGTAAAGCAGTGTTATGCATGATAGGCATGCAGTGCCCCCAAAAATACCTGCGTGGAAATAGATTCTTCAGTAATTATGTGAATTTGATAACAGTCCGTTATAAAGATGCGTGGATGTCGAAAGAGGTGATTGTTGGGCCAGTTATATATAATATCAACAACAGGAAAAATAGCTTGAAAAATTATAACTGACGAAATGTTTTGTGCCAAGAATAAACACCTTTCCTGGATACATTCAGTTTATGACAAGAGACGGTTGTCATCTTGAATTTCATGTACTTATCTGATGTCGCTTCATTATGTGTATTTCTGTAGTTTGAAATTCTGTATGTCATTTTATTAATTAGCAAATCTTTTTAACGTCTTCACGCCCGTTTTCTCTGTGCATAGCTTCTGTTACTGATCCAGAGAACTCATTTCACCTGCTATGCAGTCCTTTCATCATTTGCAGTTATTGTCCATACTTGTGATTCATGTTTTGTGGTTTTGAGATTCATATTTCTTATTTGACATCCATTCTCTTTAATATTACTCCTCTAGCCCACATATATACATTTTTAAGCGTGATATTTGATGCCCTGATAATTAAATTTGTGACATTCGATTATCGCCATATTCTATATAGAATTAGACCTGTTTCTAAATTATCTAGCTGTAGTTCATCTATCTTTCATTTCTTTGAACAACCAAGCAAGGTCTGTTCTGTAATTATGAAGATTATGTATGTATTGTATATTCTGCATAACAGACTTTAGGGACTTGATAATTGTTTGAGAACGAAATTCTTGTTTCTTATAGTGAATGGACTTGTCTTCAGAACTGGGTGCACGAGCATTGTTCTGTACCACCCCCCCCCCAAAAAAAAATACGTTTTTAGAATATGTAACTGCAGTAGGTCCGAGAGCTGAGAAAGTTTGAGCAGCGAAATAAAGATTGCTCTTTCTTCTTTCTTAACACTGTCGTTCAGGGTTTTTGGTAATACCCTATCTTACATAGAAATTGCGATTCGTCACATATTCCTCCGTCACTATAAGCCATTATTATTATTATTATTATTATTATTTATCACCTGTATGCAGGGAATTTACAATCTTGTACCTGAAAGAAGGCGTGTTCCTGGGTTGTGTAATGATGCAGATATTCTGTAGCTGCAATATATTGTACATGTAATGTTACTTCTCGTTATAAACTTCTTATACATTTACATTAGTACTTCCCGAAGCATGTGCTCAGTGCCCAACATAGCTGTTTCCTATAATTCCTTGATGTCCCGCTTGCCAAGCATGTTGCCCAGATGTATTCTGAATGATATGGAAATGGTTGCAGTTGCCCTTCTTGTTAACCGGTATCAGCTCTTGTTTTTACGTTCCACATGCGCTCTGTTTTTATTGTAAGGTCTTGATATTCTGAGAGCTCGTCGGCTTCTTGCTTGGTGACATGTCTGTCTGTCTGCATGAAGTTGCACTGTCTGTAAACAGACGTGTTTATGATGTCCGGTTTATTGCTAGGAATGGTTGTGAGTTTTCACTTGATTCCACAATATGGTGGCTTTACTTTCATGCCCTGTTTCAACTAATTTTGGTGTATGCTCATACCAGCGCCCATTGTCTAATTTTATCCCGGTTTCCTTTCATATGTTAAAGTGTAGTTGAGCACACACTCTTATCATGCTTGTTTATGTATTGTTCCCTTGCCATTACTGGGTACGTTGGTATAATGCGGTCTATTGTCCCGCCATTTTGTTGACATAGTCTGTATTTGCTATCTCCGTTTTCAATATTTTCGTTGCATGGTAATTGGTTCGTAGCGTTTGATTCTCTGCTGCTATTATTTCACTTTGAATTTTTCGTTTTAAATGCCCTCACGACGGCCATAGGAACGTGTTTGCTTCACTGTTAAACTGTCTGTCTGTCTGTACATCTGATATACTTTCCATGCATTACTGAAACCTTTCAATTTTTTTTATTAAGGACTACCCTAATTCTTATAATAAAACCAACTAGATGCACTAATTTCGCAAGTTTATTTTTGGAATAAAACTCTGTATGTTTCGGACAGTTCCTCTGTCCACCATCAGAGTTTTTCACTGTACACACAGCAATTGTGTATGTCATACAGGTTTGCTGACTGCTTGCGAGCAGGATCAGGACGGAACTGCAGTTCCGCCCTGATCCTATGGCATACATGTACAGTCAGCAAACCTGTATGACATATACCATTGCTGTGTGTACAGTGAAAATCTCCTGATGATGGACAGAGGAACTGTCCGAAACATGTAGAGTTTTATTCCAAAAATAAACTTGTGAAATTAGTGCATCTAGTTAGTTTTATTATAAGAATTTATCACGATGCACGGTCACCTGAACGTCAAAGACTAACCTATAACCTAATCTTGCTTTTGTTTGCTCTGTGCCTCCCTTTGTGGTGTGTCACTGCTTTCTGTGTTCGGTTGAATTCTTTTAGAACCTTTGTTGCCATTTTAATTGTTAAATTCATATTTGGTTGATTGCTTTCGTGGCATTTAATAATATCTGAAAATTGGTCTTCTTTATATTTTGTTTTCATATATTCTGCAGTATTTATTGTCGCTGCTTTGTGTTTCGCTTCAGTTTGTAACAAGCCTCTTCTACCTCTTCTTTGTACATATAGCCCATCTGTTTCAGCTTTCCGGTGGTGCACTGTCTACATAGTTCTGTTTTTCTAGGTTTCCTGTCGAATTTTTTTATTTTCTTCGTATTATTATTATTATTAGACTGCGTCGGATAAAGCGTAGATACCACACATGTAACTGTACTCGGGCCAGTGATAGAATGAACATGGATAGTGAGATCTTTAGTTTTCCGCCACCTTCCATACCGTACCTACATTGTACGCCTCCCGGCTTTACGAACAATAAGAAACTCAGAACGTAAAGGGAGAGACGGAGGGCTAGTCACAATACATGTGATAAACTTAGGGGAATGGCGAAAGTCATACAGAGAGATGGGTCTGCCGGGCAGACGCGTGGACTGGTGTCCCTCCCCCCAGACCGGAATGCAGTTACTGGAAATGTTAGGTATCTGATGTTTATTGGACCGTGCATCATTGTGATAACTGAGGAATAAAAAACCAACTAGATGCCACTTGTTATTTTATTGTACTTCTTATAGCATCAACATGTTTCGAGCATTACTATGCTCATCATCAGGAGCTCGCGACTATGCTGCTCAATGAGCCTGCAACCCGGACACTACTCCAGCCTAACTGCACCTTACCTCCAACATACAGCAAACCAAGAACGATACGACCAATGTGGTAATCAGCAGCATAGTCCCGAGCTCCTGATGATGAGCATAGTAATGCTCGAAACATGTTGAGGCTATAAGAAGTACAATAAAATAACAAGTGGCATCTATAAATCGTATTGTTGCACCGTGCATTTTTGTAGAATCACTTCTATTATCAACCAACAAATGCACTTACCTAACTTTCACATAAAACACTTTAAAAACACTTAAAATCACTCCGACATGTTTCGATCTTGTCAGATCATCATCAGGGAGCTGTGTTGTTCCTTGCTAAAGTTGTATCACAATATTCACAATTTAATTCGTTTTTGCAAACAAAGTGTTGTGGCAGCATGTCATGTTGTGTAGCAATGTGTTGTAGAGAGAGCAGTTGGCTAGGTATGTGTCATATGATACGTAATGAGGGACCCTCATTACGTAGCAACATGACATGCTGCCATAACACCATGTTTGCAAAAACGAATTGAATTGTGAATATTGTGATACAACTTTAGCAAGGAACAACACAGCTCCCTGATGATGATCTGACAAGATCGAAACATGTCGGAGTGAATTTAAGTGTCTTTAAAGTGTTTTATGTTAAAATTTAGGTAAGTGCAGTTGTTGGTTGATAATAGAAGTGGCATCTAGTTGGGTTTTTTTTCTTCAGTTGTTAAGTACTTTAACCCAGAAATGCTATAAACACCCGTAGGATTTTTAATCAATTTTTTTCTTTGTTGGATATATGACGAGGTGTCTTTTTTGGCTATTTGCTGTATGTTTACTGTTTCTGTTAATGTGAGGGTGTGTATGAGGTATATAACACATTTAATAACATTCTTTGCCTTTCATAAAGTGCAATCATATCTGTCTTAACGTGGGCGCAGAATTTCTTTTTGTCACGATACTGAAAAACCATTTTCCGGTGTGCCCTTGGAAAGGACATATTAAAATTGAGTTTAGTTTAAATCGTGCATTATCTAAGACCATGAGTGCGAGTTTGTTGAAACTGTGGTTACCACATTCGTGAAGCATGCAGGCGGATCTCAAGTGAGATTAAAAGATTTGGATGGCGTGGGACATGACCAGTACTGTCTTCCTGGTTGTGGCGCTGTGTACTGTGGGAGAAACGTTTCGAAGTAGCTTGTTGGCTCTGTTCTGAAAGTAGAAGGTGGATGCAATAGGTACTTCCGAAACGTCTGTGAGTTTATTCATGTCCACGCGGCTTCACATCCAAAAAGACAGTATTTTTCAGATTTTTGGTAGTTTATCAGTTTAGACCTTGTATTGTCTGCAGGTCAATGAACTGTGCCCTGTCCCCCTCTGAACTGGTTGTTGGGTCCACTGCATTGTTACATGGTCCATGTATTTGTCATATTGGCGAATTCATGATGTTTAGATTATTCTGGGCAGATTTTTTTGTATCGGTTGGATGTGAGCTGACAGGAGTGTCAGTACCATATTCACACTCTTAGCTCATGTGTAATTAATCCTTTGCCACTAAATATTTGTACGTGTACCATGGTAGATATGTAAGATTTTCTACTTCCAAAAATTGCATGCTGCAGGTTGTCTAATGAAGACGACCCTTCCATTTCGTGTCCCGATAATACTGGTATATGACAGCTGTTGCAGAACCACCTGGTGGTTTCGTACGGAAAGGCCTTGTAGTAGTTTGTGAACGGAATTTGCTACGATTGACGTGACGTCATAATATTGTGGAAGAAATCACGACATTCTGCAGAAAGTGGACGACTTCATTTTGTCGTATTATGGTATTTGCATTAGTTTCCTTTATACAGAGTGGCCAGAAAGTAATTTGAAAGCGATTTTTTGAGTTGATTGCCGAGAAAGAGTTACTGTGTCCTTGGTCAGTACCGGTATGTAAAACCAGTTTGTAATGTGATGGTACTGTTTATTCGAAAAATTAACCAGCCATGAAACACGTTTATAACTGTCCAGGAATCACTTGTTAGCATTGGGGTATGCTGGGTTACTACTTTTCGGTTGCCCTGTTCAGTTATAGACTGAAATATTTTGTAATTATATGCTTACAGTTATTTACCCATTTATTTCATATGCTACATTGTTTTGGTGTTTGTTTTGATCTAAAGTAGCTTAGGTAAGTATCACTGATAAATCTAATATATACAGCCCACATTCAACAGTGTTACACACTTCGTAGTTGTAGATATCTTGGCTTCTTTATATATAATGCGTGCTATGTATATACATATATATATATATATATACATACATAAGTATCGTGTTTTAAAATATCGTTGGAAGCACTACAGGGGCGGTTACCTCCAACCATGTGGCTTATTTTATAAGACTGAATTAGTTCTAATATATATATATATTTTCTCGTACACTCATTGCAAAAATATATTTCTTAAAAAAAACTACATTTGACAAAGGCGTTGATAAATAATTTTCATGATATAAAGAATAACAAATCTATGATAAATAGATACCTGATGTCTTGATTTTTTGTATTTTTGAGCTTGCTATAAATAAAAGTGTATAAACATATATTTTGTATACACATAGGAACTTTTGTATCGAATTTTTACATTTGCACACAGTGTTTCGTGACATTTACCATGATTTGGGCTTCTGGGGTGTTCGACTGGAATAGATATCTGTTGCGAGGCAGTGCTGCACCCCCAGTTTGTAAAAAAAAAAGCATCTCTCATTGCTCCAGACTGTCTCTTCCCTAAGGAATAGAAACTGCCCTTTATTAATCAAAGAAGACTGATTTTGCCACCCCACCGCTCGATAGATTTTTGAGGCAGTTTTCTTTTTGCCATCCCTTTCTTCCCTCTGATACCCAATCTTATTGAGATGTTCGTTTCTTAAATTTCTTGCCAATGTTCAGTAGGATGCTTAGTCGGTTTCTTAGACACGCATCTCGAGGTTACTGCCATTCTCATTCCTTAACCCTGTGACAGAAGTTCATATTCTAAGCTTTCAGGTTCGGGCTGCTTTACTTAGCTTCATAAAAGGCAACGTCAGTCTCTAGATTCTTCCACTTGAAATAATATTAACTCCGCACAGACTATTTTGATGGAAAACTGCGTCATTTGGGCTATGACGCCGTGCTGCTAGAGCAAAACGCTCTACCAAAGTACGCGTAGGACGTATTTACTGTCTCAAACTTCAACCAGAATTTGGAAGAAGCGTGTTTCTTTGAAACGCTGGTAATAATGCACTACGGCGTCATAGCGATCCTCACATTCTCTGTGGTGAGAGTCGCATGGATCATGCGCAGTTAATATTATGTTATGTGAAACGGGAACAGTAGGCCTAGCCCGTTAATGTTCAGAGCTCAGAAACGAACTGTGAAAACTGAAATGCAGAGCGGGTGATAAGAATGGGAAGATAATGCAGTGAATTTGTGCTGTTTCATGCTTTGCGTTGCATTTCCATGCTCACAGGGGAGAACTGTACCTTCGCGCGCCATGCCCAGTATTTTAAATGTAGGCCCAATATCCAAGAGACGGTACACGATCAGGTAACAATATTAATTTGCATGTAGTTTTGTTTGACCTAGTGTTTCTAGGTGAACTTGGTGATCACAATGGTGACCTTAATAAATTCTTGCTACTCAGGTCAAGTTCATAGCGGCTCACGTGTTTGAAGATGGTTATTTTACTAGATTGATGAGAGTAGGTGTGTCCGTTCGTCGAAAGCAAGTGCCGTAAGAGAGAAATGGGAAATATTTCCTGTGAGGTTAGTACAGTACATCGTTTAAGTTAAAACTTACTGCATACCAGTTGTGAAATGTACTGAAAATACCCAGAATTAATTACTCTTCATAAATACGCACCTTACCATCACTAATTTCAATATAAGAATTGCTGGAAACCGTGTCTATAAAATTGAGGTGTTTATTATACTTGTTTTGAAGCAGCTTCCTTGCAGACGATTCTAGTAGCTGCATCGATAGACTCAGTGACAGGAAAGTGGGCCACGTCATTAGTAGTGAGAGTGGTATAATCATTCACACGTGCTCTTTGAAAGTAATTTGTTTCACATACTGCGATATTGATGTACTCATTCTCTGTTAGGATAACAGGGATTCTGTATTTTTTGTGTGTATAAGTGGCATATAATTTCTTCCCCTTGCCGATGCACCACAATAAAATCAGACGGTCTGTTTGGCCCACATATATTTGATCATTGCTTGCATTGCCACCGTTCGCAGTGTATTGAAACCGACCAGAAATATGTGTAGTGCTAACTGAAGTCGTCCTTACGAAGTTAACTTCGTCAGGAAACAAAGGCTGGCATTTATTTTGATACCGATTAAGAATCTAGGGAGTTTTGATTGGTTTACTAACCGTGGTTAACATCGTGTTGATGAGACAATTATTATTTATCATGTATCAATAATTATCCAACGAGATACAACAATATACAGTCTGTTTATATCTGCAAGCTGCTCTACATGTTTCGGGTGGTATCTCCACCCATCATCAGGAGCTCATATCAATGTATGTACAGTATGTGGCATTATTGAGACCGTTACTGCTACCTGACGTGAACGTGACTGGGTGGGAACTGCCAGTCCCCACCCAGTCACGTTCACGACAGGTAGCAGTAACGGTCTCAATAATGCCAGATACTGTACATACATTGATATGAGCTCCTGATGATGGGTGGAGATAACACCCGAAACATGCAGAGCAATTTGCAGATATAAATAGACTGTATATTGTTGCATCTCGTTTGATAATTATTGATAAATATTACGCGATGCACGTACCATTGAACATTAAATTTATTATTTATTACTTTCTGCCCCCTTAAAATTGGAGGTTTCAAAATTTTGATCATGTTTTAAGTTAAAACATTGTTCATGTAATGCACATAAACTCAACATACATTACTTTGTAGCTACCATGAAAAAGGCCAACTTTGGGGAATCATATCCGAATCAAGCATGGATTATTTTATGTCAGCACGCTGCTGAGAAGTACCACAAATGAGTAGAACCAAATTGTCGTTAAGATATTCATTTTGACTGGTCAGTCACTGAAAAACCTCATACTTCCCAAGTTATATACAAATTGACGGTACCAAATGGTATTTACAAATTTAGCGAAAATTGTATCAAGTTTCCTGAAGACACTGGTGCTGGGAGGGGTGGGTGGGGGGGGGGGGACGTCCACAGCGATCATACGAGCTGTCAGATTTATACCCGCGTTGGCCCTTCGCTTTCACGTGATCATTCTTGTGTCTGTATTGGTAGGGATGACACAGGAAACGACTTCGAGATTGTGAGTAATAAATTTATGCTACTCTAGCTATGCGTACCGCTCAGAAAACGCACTTGTCCTATATCTTATCTTAGTGCTTTAGTACATTTCATCTTCTTAGAAAAAGTGTGACTTATCTTGGCGAAATAACGCGAAGAATTCTTTAAGAAACGCATTTAAAAATTCGAATTTGATGGTCATTTGTTATGAGGTATAGTAGGAATTGGAGACCAGTAAATTTTCACCATATTTCACTACCGTTATTTGAATGGCCTTACCTCTGTTTTACCTGTTCAAACTTTTTCTTACATGCCCACCGTTAAGTCAAAATACAAACAGACGCGCATCGGCCATTTCGTTTATACATATCTTGTATATGGCCTACAATAATCAATAAGTGATAACTTAAAAAGAGTTAATTTCAAACGTGTATTGCTGTACGCAGTGTACTAAGGATATTCTTAGTTTAGGTCGTAGAAAAAGAATTCATTAGTGCAGGCTAATGCCAGCTGAAGCCGTTGGTAGTAACTGAAAGAATATTTTATAACACTTCGTTGAACTGCTTGGTGTCGTGTTTGTTCATATGTAGGATTATTTTGCTTCGGGAAACAACTGCAGCTGGTTTCTTGGTGTAAACTTAAATAGTAATATTAAATGATACCAATATTAAAATACGATTGCTTTATTTTGTACTTTGTTATTATTATTATTACCAAACTTTGTGGCACATGGTTGGTAGGTATAGAAATGACCGCTACTTGTGGTTTTGCTGTCCATATTTTTTAGGAGAGTGAGAATGGGTTTCTTGTTTTATGCCGTTCTTATTAAAGGGAAATGAAAATGGAGATGTGTACAGACGAAAGCTAGTTAAGGGTTCTGTTAACCTTGTGTTCAAAGGAATGTTGGAATTGTGTTTGATGGAGTGAACGTTTAAGTTCAAGCCACAGGACTGTTGATGACGATGGACCCTGTATCCGTATGTACAGACAGTATATCTGCTTACAGCCGATGCATGGAACACACAAGTCTAAGAAGGGCAAATATTTTCGAATGCTCCCTCTCAGACACAGTGATCTAATGAGCGCCAGTTACAACTGGCAGGAGGCCACGCGCTAGATTGCGTCTTCTCAGCTGTACATTCAAGACTTTCCGAGAATTTACGCTGATATACTGCGGAAGGGCTAAAGGCTGGACGGTCCAGGGATCGAAAGCCGGTAGGGGGTGAGATATTCCAGCCTCCGTACAATGGGTACCGGGTTTCTTTGCTGAGGGTCAAGCGGCCGGGGCGTGGAGTTGGCAACCCATGCCATCTAGCGCCGACGTCAAAGACAGAGTAAAGCTATAATTTTGCTTTCCTTCTGGCCTTTCATGGCCTGTTTTAGGGTGAGCTCTGCTTTTTTACCTTTTTTACCTTTTATGTTACATTCCAAATCGTTGAAAATAACGGACTTCCTCTTTAAACTTGGATGTCATGCTGAGGCACGAGACGTCTCAGGTTCGGAGTTTCAGGTGAGCGCTAAAGTGGAAGGAATTGAATGAGAATCTTCGCAGGCTGTCTGTTTAACGGGATATGGGCAGTTTTGTTCCGGTGACCCGGTATTGGAAGGGATATTTAACAATTCAGCTTATTTTGGTAATGCAGCGTTTATTAGATGAATGCAGTGAATATTTTGCTGCTTCAGTGCGGTGTACAGATATTTAATAAACGGCTGTAATCGTAATGCAGATGACACGAATGCACAAGGTAAACAGATACCGTAATTTGCTCCTTCCTCCTCAAGACTTGTCAATCTACTGCAGTTAGTCTCTACATTTGCTGGTAATAAAACAGAACCCTCTCGCTTCCATCTCATCTATCAAAGTACAAATTTTTTGTAATAACTAAAATGTGAAATAATAATTAATAATAACAATAAAAACATTTTTGGTGTAGGCTTTTTGTAGTTAGAGTACTGTAGAATAGAATCGTTACTGTAATGTTTATGTGGTTGCAGCAGACTAGCAACATTATTATTGTGGGGAGTTTCCCCGCTCTGTTTTTGAATGATTGTTATTGCCCATCTCAACAACAGTTGATCCGAAATGACGCAAATTTTGTTTACCGTATCATATTTTGTAGAATATATTCATCACATTTCGTAATGTAATTTGTAACTGTAAATGGTATCATGGAAATTACTGTGTATACGGTAGAGATGGCAAGAAGTTCAGGAAAAGGGTGAATTAACAGGCCAGTTGTCGTACACACACACACAGGCTCATACAAGTTGCCATTTGTGGTATATCTGATGCAGTGTTGTTATTTTCGGCTGATCTTGTCTACCAAATTGTCAAAGAGAACAAAAAATTGAACGTCTATGACGTGTCTTTACCGAAGTTTTGATGTACATTGCTCAGGGCATAGCCCGTGTGGGTTATGGAATGATGTAACGGGATAGCTTCAGCTCAGAACGGGAGCGGTCTGTGAACTTACAGTGAGTTGCATCCAAGTCTTTCAGTTGTGTGGAAGGCATGTCTGAGCAGAGGCTATGCCGAGGAGGCTGGATGTATTGTCAGAAGTGTACAGCTCTTTGCCCTGTAAGAGGAAGATTCCACCTTACCATTTTGAGATGTAATTTTCTCTGTTATGTACTTCATGTTAACTCTTAGAAGTGTCTATTTCTGTGAGTTTGTTTAAAAATAAGGATTAATTTGAAAACAAGTGTCACATATTTACTCTTTGAATTTGGCCATGTACTGGATTCAGTAGGATTCACATCCTGCGTAAGAAAGCAAAGCATTACTGCAGTATTCTTTGTCGGTGGATGTAAGTCCATCTGCTTTCAGCGTATCATTGTCATCTTCTAACACAGTCCGCGTGTAAGAGGCCACGTTTTCACTATTTATTGTAGAATTTTCATGGTTATTGGAGGTAGTTCTTCCTCCAAGGTGACGCATGGTTCTTTCTGTAACACACTGTAGTTACCATATATAAAAATTACTTCCTTATCGCCATAATTGTGGTTTAATAAGAGGGAAGTAATGCGGATAATTACCAGTATCCTAGGAAAAGCATTCTTCTTACGACCATTCTGGAGGACCTGTAAGAACGCCAATACTACTGTCTGGCCTCTGGTTACCACACAGAAATCTAAACATGTCAACAGTGTGTCTAGTGCTTGATACAGCAGCATATCAACTTTAGTGCAATAATACAAGCACTTTGACCTGAGTCCACTGTACAGTATTATGAGTTAATTATGCGCTACGGTGCGCAAGTGCGCTTTGTCTGCTCTTGTCAGCCTAAGGTGCATTGCACTTTGTTAAGAGTCGTTAGCCAGCTTCTGTTCACACTTCTTGTGTCACTGCGGTAACACTGAAAAACTGGCATGTAGCAGACCTTTAGAATATGCTGCATTGGCCACGTGTATATAGCGAGCAGGGATCTGATTATTTTCAGAAATCCTTTGCATTATTATAAAGACGTTTTGAAAATGCATTACTGAGCAAGTTGGCTGAAGCGGTAGGAAGCTGGCTTTTGCTGGGGATGTGCGCGATTTGAACACTCTGGGGCCGAAACACCGACTGTTCTGATATTTCGCCTTCCTTTCTAGAGGAGCGGAAGGAATATGCCACTACCGCTTCCTTCCCAGTCCTTAGAGGTTCACCGATAATGGCCGTGCCGAGTGAGTGGAACACTGAATTATAACCATGTCTGGGAGAAGAAAACGGAATTGAGGTAGGAAAGAAATGGGAACTGGATCATTTGGATCACGTACATGCGTCCCCTTTGGCCGAACTGCCCTCAGGGCTCCTTCTGAACGTAACGTGAAAAGTACAATTTGGAGTAGAAATTGAAACTGATGCATTGAAATTCACGAGAAAATAGACAGATTTCTAAGTAGTGACGTACCTTGGTTATTTCAGTTATAAGTCATATACAGGAAACTGTTGTTGTTGGGAGAAGCAAACATATGTATAGAGTTGGTAGATACTTAGCATTTTTTATCATTGACAAAAATAACAATAATTGCCAATTATGTAATAGTCTGTATGGTGAATATGATTTCTTGATGTAAAGTGTGATGCATTATAAATACCATACGTATTCTTCAATACGAACGATATATTTCGGTTCTGTAACATCAGTCATGTCCAGGTGGCTGTGCTACATTACTGTCCCTGCAAGACCATAACGTTAATTATTAACAAAAAGGGTATTTTTGTGAATACTTAGGCCCTTATATATAATATACATATATAAATATAATTCGAGTTTGTAAGTATAACATGTGGGAAAAGGTTGCCTAGTAGTCACAGGTCTGACATTGTCATTTTCTTTCCGTTTTGTTTATAAAAATGAAATTGTGGAGACCCAAATAAAAAAAAGCTTGTCATAAAATCACTATCATAAAAGTAATTTGGTGTGTTATGTACAGGATCATCCTTTTATCGTTGCACCGAACGCGGCACCTGTCCGGTATATACCGTGACAGATGCAGTACTCGGTGGAAAGATAAAAGAAACAGGCTGTCGTTTTGTGTTACAGTAATTGTTTTGGGAACAGCCAATTGGAGCATACTTGTAATTCCATTAACAAACATATCAGCAGGTGTAATGGTTATACCAGTTCATACGCGTCTAACTAAGGAAGTAAATAGATATTCTGTGTAGGTGATGACAATAAAACAAAGAAACAGAGTAAAGCCATAGAGACTTACTTTGTGAACGCGTTCGGTTTCCGGGCAGCACAGATCGGACTACTTTAATATTATTAAAAAGAAAGATCTCCGAAAATTTTATTACGTAATTGGTTTTTATTTGTGCTTGCCGGACGAATCTGGTTGGAATTTTATAGTTAAAATTTAAACAACAGTCAGTTATTCCCACTGACTGAACATAATCTATGGATTTATTAATTGTGATTAAGTTGGAAATGATTCCTAAATTGTGTTCGATGGTAAGACATATTTACACAGCGTTTTCCAAAATTTCCTCCTACCCAGTCTTAGGTTCAGTCCATTGCTGGTCACATGGTCGGAACGTGAATCTGACCATGCACGTGTGCTTGCATATTTTCGCTTGTCCACCCGTAGATTCAACGGTGCGCTGGTTTAGTACAGGGAAACACCGCCGCCTTGCGGAACTAGACGCCATGTTATTTGGTAGAAATGGTCAACGTTTCAGAGAAATCATACCGCCTCCATCTTCACATAGATTCTTTCTTTGCCGTGAAGATGGAGGCAGTACGTTACTTCGAAACGTTGACAGGTTTGCACTAGATTACCATTATGACCATGGTAATTGTCCCGTATCTCGACCTGCTTCTTGTTTTACGTGATGGTTTCTTTGCAATGGAGAAACACCAGCACCTGTACGTGTTCCTAACCCGGCGAAGTGTCCCACACACACACACACACACACACATTCTTCGGTTAAACAGATCCATAATTTTCTTAATACCGTATAAGAAATGGTAAATCTATACACTTGCATGCTATAGAAAAAGGGTTTCACGTTACAGTGGTTTGGTTGTGGGTTCGTAAAGTTAAATTGGACTGTGTTCCTTTGCGAGGGAAGTGAATTTGTGGCAAGCTTTTGAAGGGGTACGTGTGTTTGACTTCATGATTGGATTAATGGTGGTGATTTTTATATAACTATTGTGAAACGTGTTTTGTGCGTCTACAGTTTTGAGTCTTAAGGAGACAAGTGATATGGTTAATTGTGAGGATTTTGGAACTAGTAATAAAAAGTTCTTTTCTGCGTGTTTTTGTACGTGTGATGGAAATAAACAGCCAATACTTGCTTGTGTGCCTGCTTGCGTGTGTATTTTGTATACTTTCTGTGTATTGAAGGAGCTTCACAGCACATATTGTTACTATACATCAAGATATTGATCATTTCTCAAACAAGAAAGAAAATATGAGCTTTTGATGGCTTTTTATATGTTAGTACAATAAGAGTAATGAATAAATATGATCATCATTGTGACGATGATGATTTGCAGTAAAACACAAGTGTTTTTTATTTGTTTAATAATTACTGTCCGAGGAAAGGAAAGACTACAACTGGCAACGACAACTCCTTTCTGTTGCGACATTCCGTGTTTTGTTGTTTTCAGGTGCGGATAATAGGTTCGTAAAAACCAAGTTACGAGGGCAATTCCAAAATAAACATCCGATTGGCTTGGTTAAAAAAATACAAAACAGAGAACAAAACTTTGTTATATGGAACAGTTACATAAGTAACTGCACTACTTCTCCACATAGTTGCCATCCACATTTAGGCACTTGTCGTACCGTGACACTAGTTTTTGTAGTCCCTCTTCAGACAACGGTGCAGCCGTTTTGAACCCGCATATCTTGTCATTTTTTTGCATGTCGTCCGGTTAGTCGGGCTATCAAATCTGGTCTCTGGACTGCCATGTGTCAGTAGGCAGGTACACACACCGGACCTGACGTAACATCACGATACCCAAACAAATTCATGGAATGCCCTCGTACCAAGTGGCATATTTCAACCTTCCAAATACCCCAAATAATCAGAACAGTAATTAAAAAAAAAAAGTAAGAGGAAAGCTTCACAAAATCTACTGCCAACTGGAATACAAGATTTGAAGGCACGTTTCTTTACATTGACAGTAAACGAATCATGTTCCACTGTTTTACATTCGTTCCCACGTACTGCATTACGATCTGGTAACAGGCTAACCTGCCTACAAACATTTGAAAAAGAAAGTTTACCTTTATTTTCTATATTTTCAAGCTGCCTATCTATCTATCTATGTCTGTCTATCTATCTATCCATCCATCTCTCTCTCTCTCTATATATATATATATATCCATCTATATGTCTATCTATCTATCTATCCTTCCGTCCGTCCATCTATATGTGTGCATTTTATGTTAAAGGCCTTTATTTTAATTTATATATACATTTATGATGTATTATGTACACGTGAAGGTGAAGATCTCTCACCTGTTGCTATTTTTTATGTTCTTACTACTGTCCTGATGATAGCTTAATAAGCCGAAACATGTAGCCCCTTTTATACAACTTGGCATGTTGTGTACGACTGTTTTGATTAAAAAAGTCTATCTCTTTACATGCAATCACGAATGGCAGCCACAAATTTACGTCATAACAACCTTAACTCAGCTTCAGTACATTGGTTGTTGAATCACTTTTTTCTTTTACAACGCCAGTATAACTGCAGCTGCTATTTAGCTTGGAACGGAAAGAAAGTATATGTCGATAGTAGTTTGAAGTGATGTCATTTAATTCACCTGGATAGACGGCCGGAACGAAACATATCAAGGGGTGCGAATGTAGGAACTTACCAAATGCAGGTTTTAGATCAATTTGATTACAAATGCATGTACGGAAGGCGCGTCCATAAGATGTGTTAGTTTTGGCATCAGTTACATTCGGAATTTAGAAACAGTTTGCAGATGAGGGAAGAGGAGATTTCTGCAACGAAGGATCGTTGTAGAGATTGTGAGTACTTTGCATGTTCTAGTGTTGCCACGGGAATTCGAAAGGACATAAGTCAACACTGCGGAGTGTTTCGGTTGAGAACACATCAACAAATTCTGCTGAGCGCTTCCAAAGAGCTTGAATAATTCTCTGTCCAAATTCATTTAAATGCTGCAGCTGTTGGAGTTAGAACTGTATGTCTTTGACGGCAGCTTACAAACGATATTCCATCTGCTGTCCAACTTGAAACACTGCAACATTTGTAGTGCCACATGTCAACAATGCGAAGTGTGGATGTATGGATGGATGTGTCGTTAGGTGGGTGGTGGTTGGGTGGATGTATGGATGGATGTGTCGGTAGGTGGGTGGTGGTCGGGCGGATGTATGGATGGACGTGTCAGTAGGTGGGTGGTGTTTGGGTGGATGTATGGATGGATGTGTCGGTAGTTGGGCGGATGTATGGATGGACGTGTCAGTAGGTGGGTGGTGTTTGGGTGTATGTGTGGATGGATGTCGGTAAGTGGGTGGTGTTTGGGTAGTTGTATGGATGGACGCACCGGTAGCTGGGTTGTGGTTGCGTGGATGTATGATTGGATGTGCCGGTAGGTGAGTTGTGGTAGGGTGGATGTATGATTGGATGTGCCGGTAGATGGGTGGTGGTTGGTGGATGTATGTGTCGGTAGGTGGGTGGTGGTTGGGTGGATGTATGTATGGATATGTCGGTAGGTGGGTGGTGGTTGTGTGGATGTATGGATGGAAGTGTCGGTAGGTGGGTGATGGTTGTTGGATTATGTATCGATGTGTGGGTAGGAGGGTGGTGGTTGGGTGGATGTATGGATGGGTGTCGGTACGTGGGTGGTGGTTGGGTGGATGTGTCGGTAGGTGGGTGGTGGTTGGTGGATGGATGTGTCGGTAGGTGGGTGGTGGTTGGGTGGATGTATGGATGTCGATACGTGGGTTGTAGTGTGGATGTATGGATGTCGGTACGTGGGTGGTAGTTGTATGGATGGATGTGTGGGTAGGTGGGTGGTGATTGGGTGGATGTATGGACGGGTGTCGGTAGGTGGGTGGTGGTTGGGTGGATGTATGGATGGATGTGTCGGTAAGTGGGAGGTGGTTGTGTGGATGTATGGATGGATGTGTCGGTAGGTGGATGGTGGTTGGGTGAATGCATGGATGTGTCAGTAGGTGGGTGGTGGTTGGGTGGATGTATAGATGGATGTGGGGGTAGGTGGGGTGTGGTTGGGTGGATGTAAGGATGGGTGTCGGAACGTGGGTTGTAGTTGGGTGGAGGTATGATTGGATGTATCGGTAGGTGGTGGTTAGGGGATGGATGTGTCGGTAGGTGGTTGGTGTTTGGGTGGATGTATGGATGTGTCGGTAGGTGGGTGATGGTGGGGTAGATGTGTCGGTAAGTGGGAGGTGGTTGAGTGGATGTATGAATGGATGTGTTGGTAGATGGGTGGTGGTTGGGTGGATGTGT
>Ga0123352_10006599_pt1 | contig 17779 bp, 7 predicted proteins | sample TergutLab28metaG_FD_89700 | JGI IMG/M metagenome (GOLD analysis project Ga0123352, IMG submission 89700) | Labiotermes labralis P1 segment gut microbial communities from Petit-Saut dam, French Guiana - Lab288 P1 | ecosystem: Host-associated > Arthropoda: Insects > Digestive system > Gut ... | reverse complement strand
TGAGTACCAAGAGAAATTGTCACGTGTATGTATATATATATATATGTCACGTATATATGTATATGTATGTGTGTGTGTATATATATATATATATACACACACGTAGTTGAAATTTCAAGTTTACATTTTTAGCAAGATAGGATAAGCCAAATTCAATAAATGTTTTGAGCAGACACAGGTTCCGCATACAGTAAGTAATAAAGAGATGGGTTTGAATCTAATAGTGAAAATCAATAACTAATACTTGGGTGAAAATGAAGATTCTGTACTATGTTATTTTCGACCTCGAGGGTTTGTAACTTTGCGACAATGTGATTTATGTTTTGAATTAAGAGAAGTTTTTCTGGAAGTTAAGCCATTCCTCGTTTTGTTTTTGTTTATTGTTAGGTGTATATGACGTAGTGTGTTCTTTTGATGGACTGGACATTCGGCATGTATGGGGTCAAGAGGGATGTAGGCATGGAAACTTGAAGGAAAGAGACCACTTTGAAGACCTAGGCTTAGAGGGGATAATAATATTAAAATTTATCTTAAAGAAATAGGACTAAATATAAGTTCTGCCAAAATATTGTTAGTATGGCCCCATAATAGTTCCTTGAATGTTCGTTCGCATTTCTGTATTAATGAAAGTAATGAACATGAAATAAACGCATATCCCAGTCAGAACGGGATTAAAAACAAGGAACTTCAACTATTTGAAGCCTGAAGTTTCTCTAAATACTATTTAAAAATTTATTTCCCACCGAAGAGAAAACACGCTGTGTCTCCGTTACAAGGACCAAGCAGCTGATTCTGTTAATGGAAGTGCTCGATGTTTATGCTACTCTAAGATACTTTTCGAACGCAAGTGTCAAGAAAATGCGAAGTCATTGCATATTAAAGCATGTGGCACATATAATTACCACCAGGCTTTAAGAATGTGGTGTCGGCAGATATTTAGGGATTATGCTACAAAATATAACTTATCATTTCCAACTTCTTTACCGGCGTCACTGCCTTTTACGTAGGCTGCCTAGTCTGTCGATAATTCAGCGACCAGACATGATATTGGGCAGTTCGTACTCCGCTATGTGTGGTGTCATTCTTATTGTTAAGTGTTTATATTCCGTATTTCCTCAAATTGTTCGGCAATTTATATCCATTTGCGTTTCCTTGGTTTTGGCACATGGATCGGCTGAGTAATATTCCATAAATCAGTGAAAGTTTCAGGTATTATTTTCTGTATAGATGGAAGTCCAAGCCTGAATTCGATGATGTCACGACAATGACTGAACTGAAAAATTTTGTTCCGTTCTACTAGTGTGGGGCCGATGTGCTTTAAACCGCATTTCAACGATTAGAATGAAGTAGTTCTAGACAGTTCTGTATAATTAGTGTGGCTTCATTCTTACTGGCGTGCCGTTTACATATACAGCGTGGTTGGTCGATAGAGCAGCGACCGAATATGACACTGGGCTGTTCGGACTGCTGTGTGGGTGTGCTATTATTCCTACTGTAAATGTTTATATTAATCCCTGCGTTTATGTTCAGCTGTTTGGATGCCAGTGACACTATAAAATTTAATTTCATACTAGGTAGTTTAATTTGACGCAATGGGCCCGAACTTCCAGTACTGTGGGCTAGTTCTGGAACGTCAGACTTTGCGCCACTGCAGGGTAAGAATCAGGCTGTCGAAATGGGAGTCCGGGGACCTGATCCGGTAGCGTGTCTCCAAGTCTCTTATGTATCAATCAACAATGCAGGGACTGCGAGGTATCAGACCGTACAAACTACCCTTCTATAGGCTCGAAGACATAGGGTTCAGACAGAGAAGGAGAACAACCGTCAGCAAAATTAATTTCCAGACATAAAGTGTATTACTAAAAGTGTTACACTGTTCGAATGAGGAGCGAGGTTACCCGACAGATCCTTAGTTTCTAACCACATCACTGTTCAGAAACACCATAGACTGTGGTCAATTCAAAAGTAAACTTTCATACCTTGTAGAGGTAACACAGAGGCGTAGACCATCAGGACGACGTCTGGCTTCGTTACTGTGACAGCAGGTCAAGTCGAGCATAGTGATGTTCTCGACGATTCTCTCGAAACGCCTAACTAAAGCAAGTCTCGACTACCTCACTTGCTGCAATTGATGTGAATTTTAAGGTCCTTGGTTGGACCTCCGGTAGGGAATATAATGACTCAGTTCTTTCATTGTTGCATTATTTCTTTTAATTACGTACCAAAACAGGTGTTAAAAACTTCCTCCGACAGGCGTTGAATATACATGCTACTTGGTGAAAAGACGTAGGATGTAAAATACAGAATCACACAAAAAAAAATTTTGAATTCACTGTTTTTGGGATGAGACACTGTTGGTCTGCAGTTTGGTAGACGACAGGTGCCACCGTTTTAGAAGAGCATTGTACCTTCATCTGACGGGTAAACGAGTTAAGATAGGGGCACCGCGTTACTATGAAACGTTGGTAGTGTAGTACCTATCTGCCTGCCAAAGCGCACGGCATTACATTGTAGAAGATAGTAATCTGCATAGTCACTGACGTGAGAACCTCAGATCTCATAAAATAAATTTATCTGATGGGAGCCAGACGTGGAAAATGTTTTGCCTTACAGCGAAAATTTATTCCGATGGGCCAGTATTGGTGCAAAGTTTATGGGCGTCACTGCAGTGAGCTCTATGCCTCACAGATTCCATAATGAAATTCAACCAAATATTCTTACATTATATTGCCTTGTGTGTATATTTTTACACCATGATTCATGCTTGTAGCAGCTTTCCATGCCCAATTTGGAAATCAGAACTTAGTTCAATGTGATTCAATGTGAATGTGAGTTTTGTTGCTCCAGGGACAGGAATTTGAGGGTTTCGCGATAGTGATGTGTCGTAATTTGTGGGGTTCTGAGTTATTGACATCGTATAGTCTGGTCGGTGTCATAATCTTTGGCTTGCATGCTCCGAAATGCTGCAAAATATTGGTCGGGAAATCTCAAAGAAGAGACCACTAGGAAGGCCTAGGTGTATTTGGTAGGTTAATGTTAAAATTGAGTTTAGGTACATATCCGGTTGGGAAGATGTGGGCCCAATTTATGTAGCTCAAGACGGTATCCAGCGGCAGGTTCTGGTTAGGTGAAACTTCGGGATTCGTAAAGGGAAGACTTTTTCATCAGCCGAGTAATTGTCAGCTTGTCGAGAATCATTTCCTTATAAGTTACTTAGTGTAGTTAGTAATCTGGAAGGTGGGTGTAATTACCGTCTTCATAGTAAAAGTATCCTGAAGACCGAGGAGTTTGCTCCTTGGAAACATTTGTACCTCTTTACCAAAATTTGTGGTGTATGATCATCGACGACCACAGAATGCGATCCCTTCCTTTTGCTTGTTTGCGTTTTGAACTATACAGCGACGGTGGAGAAGAATTCGTGCATTGGCTTGTCAGTCTACAAGGACAAGCCTTGCCCTTCTGGCATTGTCCTGTCTTTACATACATCAGCAAACAAGTACGAACAGAAGCACAAAATGGTTGCACTAGAGGGTACGCTGAAATCGGAATTACACGCATTATCCAATTCATCACGCGCTTATCATTCCACCATGCCAGGCTGTTCAGTCTGACCTAATCATAGCGTCATTAAATACCTCCGTACATAATAATAATAATAATAATATGATTTTGTAGCATAAAACTAGCGCTCTTGCCAGCTCTGTGTAAACTAAATACCTGTAACAGCTGCCGTAGGTCACGCTTCCCCCAAACTTTTTCTGCTGCGGAGTTCTTTAGGTTTCTGACGAAACTTGGAACGTCCCTAGACCATCAACATTTTTGAAACAACTTTTCTATAATTTGCTCGGTTTTCTCTATAATTGTTGTGCAGCGATTTCTGGCGTACAGTTTACTAACTGCACTTCCAACTCCACATTTCTTTTAACGACGTAGCCTAAAGTTACTTATTCAAGAACTCTGTAAATTTAGAATGTGTCTATCGTTATATATTTCACTCACATCATACAGCCTTCTTTGAACATATACGTCAGAGTAGAAGCACGTAATAACCCCCCCCCTCCCGGGGATCGATACTCGTTTCGGTATGGCCTTACCATTATCAGGCGAACTCCCAAGGCTATCTTCTAACAGTGCATTGAAATAGATAGCACCGTGCTGAGAGTCACGTATCGAAATGTTAAATTTATATGTGTATTAAAAAAAAGTATGGGGTATTAAATACGAAAAGAGTAACTCCGACACACCAACTAAATTAGGATATACAGAGGAAGGAAATTTGTCGTTGGAGACTATTTGGTTTGCTCCTCTAAAGCAGCACAGTTTGGGCTCCGAGCCATAATGGTATATACAGCGTCGAGTCTGAGCATGCGCAAGGGGAGAGAACATGACGTATGTTGTCACCTATCATGTAACATCCAAATGTATGCAGCCTGAAAGTTTTGGACTTGACAGTATAGGTTACAAAGATCTAAGCTGTGGCACACCCATACTAGCGAGAGACGTAGCTTCATGGTAAGCTATTTCCTTTAGGTTTCAGCTATCAAATGGACAGTTTCATGATTCAGCGTGTAAAGTCTGGTTCATAATGTACTTACCGTAAAGCAATGGACGAAGCGCCTGTGGACGCTGGAAAGATTCCAGCACAGTATATTATTGACTAACGCTACTATCGGCGTCCTTGATAACTAATGGTCTGTCAGCTAGTGAAGAAATCCTCCGTCTTTTACGGAAACCGAATTTTCGTTGCAGTTTTCAAAACAGTGAGATACTGTACCTTATTCGAAGCCAAATGAGTTTAGTTCCCTTTACTGTTATCCGGGATATAAGGCCGTATGTTCTGATAGCTACTTAGCAACATTCATAGGAACCTACTGCTGCCATCTTCTTATGCTGTTTAATAGTGTGATTGATCTTTGTACTGAGCCAGACGAACCCATTCCACACCCTCTCATATCGTGTAGTTCATTTTACTCTGCCACCTACGCCTGATTTATCAAAAACGTCTCTTACCTTCGGTTTACCCGCAACTGTTTGATATGGATTCGTAAGCTATTCCCTGCTTTCTACGTGCCCTGCCAGTATTATTGTCTCTTATTTATATATCATAATACCTTTTACTTAAATGTACAAATCATGAAATTCTCATTATTCAGTAACCCTGACTAACTCCACTGAAGCTGCTATTCTTATACCCAGTTAAGAATCTTGTATGGGTCTCGCAGTTGCCATGTTCACTGAAGCCAGTCTCTGGTCCGTAGGCCTATCCTGAGCCCGATCACTATAGTCCGCATGAAATATTAAAAAAAAAATTAATGTTACCGTTGTCTGAGATTTGCGGTTGCATAGGCCGTTGGCTAGTTACCGACGTTTCGGAGGAATCTATCAACTTCGTATTCAGGACACTGAATGAAAGTTACTGGCCAGTTTCACTACCCGCCGCTTCTTTCCTGGCGAGGACGAAGTCTGGTATTACCTGGAGGCCCTAAATTCGGCCTGAACGCTGTGTGTACGAGAAAAATACCTTTCTTGCTGGGAATAAACTCAGCTGTTCTAGCTGTTAGCTTATTATGATTGAGCTGTCTCCCTTGTAGTAAAGTAGGTAAAACATTCAAACTTTTAAGTTCTCCTGCGCCCATTTAATTTACTTATTCTCCATTCTACTGCGCAATTCCTGATTTTGCGTTGTTAAAAATGATCACACTGTATTTCAAACAAGCAGAATTATGACCCGCAACCCCGTCACAACACTACAGTGTTTCTACACAACCATACGCGTAGGTGCACTATCAGATAAGAATAAACATGCCACCCGGGACGTACTTTCTTCTGCCTACTAGGTACACGGGTGTCCAGGCTGTGGGTTTGACAGTGTGTTTGGGTGTAGCCGTTTGAATACCGGCAGTACATATGAGACAGGAAAAAATGTAATGTACTGTTCAGATAAGCGTTTTCCCTCTTTCTCTACGCTGAGTATTTACGGACAAATAATAATGCACTCTTCCTACAATAAATAGTTTTAACATTGCTGTTCGTTAGATTTATGATGTATTGTACTGGAGCCAGGCTTACTTCGTTTGTAGGCTGCAGTGACTAGGATCCAAGCTAAACACCCGAGATTCGACTCCTGGCAGGCGACAGACATCTATTTATCTTATCCACAGTTTCCCACCCACCCTCCTTTCCGAAGGGCACAGGGGCTGCTTCCGCAGGGTAAAGTAACCAGGGCGTGAAACTGACATCTCATTTCAAATAGTGCTTAAGAATGTGTGGAGGTATATTTCCATCGTTCTTTATGGTGGGTTACTTAAATAAATGCTGTGAAAATTGTACCTGAATATCATGTTTTGGATATACGAGTAACAAAGAACAAAAATTCCGAGTGCGTGCAAGATACGCACAGTGTACAGATGGCAGCATGAGAAGGTACGATTTACGATATTTGCTGGTTTAATTTATTTGTGGTTCAGTTAGTGATGTCAGTATCTCAGGTTGCATAGTGCAGAATAGTAGGACAAGCAGTGAATTGAAAAAGATGTAGAAGGAAGTGGTTCTGTCTTAATTTGAGGTAATACCACGGGGTGTGAGTAGGCCATGAGGAACGTCGGTAGTGCCTACCGGGTGATAGTTAATTCCCGCTATTCCCCACCTGATTAGGTACTAAATAATGTGAGATCGCGGGGGTCCTACTATCGTTGTTTCGGTCTTCGCGATCTCAAATTTCGCTGCCACCAGTCAGAATTAGGATTATACACAGGTTTCTGACAAACCGTTTCTGTATACACTACACTTGTCCAGGTATCATAATTATAACAGTTAAAACTTCTTATCCATATAGTGCATCAAATTCTCGTTTAAGTTTAACAGAATTCTCGTAAGTTAATCGCTTGTTCAAGGAAATGTTTGGGATTTGATTGTATCTAAATTTTCATCACAGCTTACGTCCCAGTGAGACATAGACACGGGTTACATATTAACTAACTAATATATTCTAATGTATATTCTGTAAAATATCTACATGATTACATGCAAGAATAAACTAAGACCTACACAACTGAAATCTCTGTTTACCATATTTAACCCAGTAACATAAAGGCAAATCATTTACGTTAATTCAATTTCTTCGTATAACACAAATTTGGGAACAGCAAAATAAGTTAACAAATACTTCTCAATCGTTTTCTTTGTTCTGAGAGTTGTGGACGTATTACACACCACTCACCTGGTAAGAAGTCTGGAGCGTAGGGCTCATCTTGAGTCCTAGTCCAGAGCACCGTGTTTTACGTCTCCTCTCTACGTTTAATCATAGAATCCCAAGACAAGGAAGCAGAAGTGTCACGTTATTCACTACATTCTTATTTCTTACGGTATTCAACAGCCTGATGAGTAAGATTGTGGACCAGCAGGTCCTTGTGTTTGTCCCCGCAGCTGCGTTGCTCATCTCTACGTGTGTCGGTGGGTGTAGCAGATTCGCAACGCTCGTCGGCTCGAGTTATTTATGTTTGGAAGTCGAAGGAGACGAGGCGGTGAACTGTGTGCAGGCTTTCGATTTAAAGAAAAGGAGAAAAAAACTGAAATATTTATGTGCATAATATGATATTTCAAGGTGCTTTGTTACTGTAGTAAAGCGTAGGAGGTACAGTAGCTATGGTCAGTTAATTGGGTGTAACCACGGCTTAATGATGGTAGAATAATTTATGAGAAATGCATAAAAACTGTAGCTGGAAAATCTGAATGAAAGAAAACCCTTAGAAGATGCGGGTTTAGAAGAGAGGACAACCATTATAAGCCTAATATTAAACATAATAGCATTTAAAAATTCAGTTGCTACATTACAAAATACATACTGAGTCTACATGACGTCTGAGACACCCACTGTGATGATTACGCAGAATGCGATATTCTGAGACGTGACGCCGTGTAACCTGACAGAAATTCGCAGAAATTTACCGAATTTCTATCAGGCTACACGGCGTCATATATCATAAAACAGTGTTTTTTTCGGATTGAATGTAGATAAGGAAGGCCAGTTGGTTAATATTATTGAAAGAAGTAATATGTATTTATTAGGACAATCACTTGAAAGATAAATTAATATTATGGACGGAACTTGGACTGTTCTAATGTTTAAGCTGATGTGAGAATATTTCTTAAATTAATAATCTGAGGTGAGTACGCGTACATGTCGCTAATGATGAGGGTGCGGTAGCAGTTTTTGTGACTAAGGTTGCAACCTGACGATTTACATTAGAGACGGGTTATTTTTTTACTAACGGAGAGACTATCAGTTTCTGAAAGAGATTTCTCTTAATGCAGTCACATATGTGTCAGTGATGAACATTTCTTGTGGCATTTGTTAAAATTTGGTTTTTCGAGAGTGTACTTTTTTTAGCTCCATGTAGGTGCATATCATCTCGTAGGTAATTAAGTTGCAGTCGGCCTCCCTAATCTTGATTTGCAGCTTTGCAGCGTGAAGTAGAATATCTGTTTAGTGTAGCCGCCTTTATTGTGCACTAGCCTCCAGATGTGACGGTAAAAACTTAGCAGAAAGAAGTTACTGTCATCTGATACTTGTGGTTGACTGGGGCTTTTCCAGTGGCTCTTTCCTGAAATAGTCCTGACAGTGACATCCTTTTTTGACCACAAAAAGAATGAAGACATTTTGGAAGAGCTGGAAGTAGAACCACTTGACGAGAAACTAAGACGATACAAATCAAACTGCCTACGACATGTAAAAGAATGAAGAAGAAACAGGATGCCGAAAATAATGCCGAATTATAGTCCAAATGGACGAAGGCGACTTGGAAGGCCTTTGAAGAGACTATCAGACGAGGCCGAAACAGGGCTTTCAAGGCCTAACTCGTGACGGATGATGATGATGATGACTCTTGCCTTACTCATTGCAGTACAGCTGCGCTACGGAAATGTCCAGATGTTCATGTTTACCCTCATTTTCGTATTGTGCAGATACTGATTTGTCGGTAGGCCCAGGGTTGGGAAATTCTCTTTCAAATTATTTTGTCATTTTTCTATAGCATTCAAAGTTGTACTGCTGCCATACGCTGAATTCCGACGTTAAGAATGCCTGTAGCTATACCCTTTACTCCTCCACCCCTCCATAGACCATCGTGGCCTTAAGCTTAGATAAGGGCAGGGACAAAGTTACCTGTGTCTAATTCGCTGAAAATATTTGAACAGTTTTTCACTACATCATTGATGCCAACGTAACCACTTCAACGATCTTCATTCCAGATTATTTTTAACCTAAAACATATTATGGCTGAAGTTTTTAAAATTCGTCTTTTATGTTAGGTTTTTTTTTTTTTTTTGGACGGGACATTGTTCATGATGAGGGTTGTTTTGATATTTCTGAGTTCCTATATTCGAATTCTGGTATTCGAATGCTGCTGTGTGATTTGACATCGTCGTATCTGTGATGTGACGACGCGCGCTGTTTGGCAGCTGTGTGCCACCTTTCAGAGGAACTCTTTGCCTTCATTTTCTCTTTTCAATACCTTAAGGAGATTAATTAAAATAATGCAGTATGTAGGCATACGTAAAATACCAAGTGTAGAAAATTTCTATCGTATGCAGGTTGATTGCCTGTGGTACCTATTCGAAAATTGTAATTTTACCTGAAGTACATAAGCAAGAAAATTGTGGAGGGAAATCTTCCCTGCATTTAAAGAGCCCGGGGATATTGTGTGTATTATTTACCCGAGAAGAAAGACAGCTTGGATAACTTGTAGGTATTGAAGTAAGCACTTCTTATGATTCTGTATAACAACTTAAATTTTAGTCTTCAGAATCTTTCCCGCACTTTTTTTACTCTACCTATGAAGCTCCTGTATAATAATATGTCATACAGCGAACATCGTACCTGGGGAGAACAGTAGTGTTTCTGTACGGAAATTATCGTTAAAATTGCCAATTTTTAGTTATATCTCAGGCCATTGGATGTATCCGGGATAGGCTGCATTTTGAATTTAGTTAGATAATGAGAGTGTTGTAGTGTGTATTGGGCCCAGTGACGCAAGCAGACTGTTGCTCACAAGTGCGTGAATGGTAATGCAACGAAACTCAAATATCCAGGGGAGCCAGAAACTTTTTCTTTCTTTTTGTCTAAACTCGGAGGGTTAGTGTATGAGTTTCGAGGCATTCACTGCGATGCAGTTGTCTGGTATGTGAAACCGCGCAGACTGGTAGGTTATGATGGGAACTATGGTATGCTCTTTTGAATACTTCAGTGGGCCTTCAAATTTCAAACATTGCGGGCAAATTCTTGACGAGCCACGACTGTTTTCTCTGAAGAGGAAGCGCCATCAATGCTCCGTATTTATTAAAGCACTATTGAGACCTTCGCTGAATTAAATGCAAAAGAAAAGGGAATGACTGCTCCATATAGTGGTCTGACACGTGACTGTGAACTCTTCGGAGGAGAAACATACCGCCTTAATCTTCTGAGCAGAAAATGGAGGCAACAAAATGCATTCAAAACTTAAGCAATCTGCCACCCAGCTACACGGTGTCATAACCCAGACGAACACAGTCTACACAAAATAAGTACTATTCATGTACTGTTCTGATTTATTCTCCATCGTACTTATATCCCTTTTAGTATTATCCTCCAATGTATTCCTAGGTTTTTTAAGTGGTAGCCTTTCTTCAGTAGTCCATTTTCTCACATGCGTGCTACATTTCCCGAACGTATCATCCTCAGTGATTTAAGTTGTTCTCGTAAAATTTGGCTCAGATATCTCGATTCCTCATCATGCAATAAAGAACAGACAGTGTCGCCATTTATCTTATCACGTATGAGAGGAATTTGCAGGCACTGGATAAGCAAGTTCTGACACAGGCCTGTCAGGAATTGCTGTATTCCAAAGTCTGGAGTTGCTTCCATCAGCTTTTCTGCTGCCATGATACCGGGTTTCTCAGGGTCGGTTATGTGGACCATTTCTTCCCACTTGTGTCTTTCAACTCGCAGAAGTAGGCATTATTACATACACTCCCCCCCCCCTCTCCTTTACGGAATTTTCGGCTTAGGTCGGACTTAATGTACACATGGTCCGCTGTGTAAGCCTATCTCTGTGTACACAAAGTCGTGCCTTTGAAATCCAAACTACTACTGCACACAGGAACCTGATCGGCAGTAGCTTGGCCATTCCCGCTCCCTTCCCCCACCCACCTGGCCTTCACCATTCTTTCGTCACCTTCGTCTCACTGAGTTTGCATTCCAGCAAGGACAGTCTGGCGCGCATTTCAAGAGTATTATTTATTTCGCACGATGCAGTCATACACAACACCACAGTGCAACTCAATTGTCTACTAGTTTGGTCTAAAAAGTACTATTATTTATTTTTAATTTAAAAAAAATCGCGTAAGTCGGTGATAGATCAAATTGACGTTAAATGAGGAGATGGTTAGTAGACCTGATTATTGAATTGTAAGGATGCGAAAGAAAGGTATTCTAGCTTAATTGGAGACATTATCGCGGACTGAAAAAATCACGAAAACATCTTAAAATAACCGGCCTGCAGGATATTGCTTGAACCAGGATCTCCTGAATGTGAATGAGGAATATTACCAACTCGGTCACGGGATTAGCTTTCCCAAGTGGTTAATCAATCACGCCGCATCCATGCACCTGCTTGACAGAGGATTTGCGAAGACGCATTCGATGAAGATTTCATGTACTTACCGTGCGCGGAAGGGAGAGTTATATTCTGACTTTTATGAATTCTCGGAGAGTATTAAGGTTTCATTTAGAGCTTTACATTGCAAGGTTTCTGACAGATTATTAGCTCAATCCGCGGCACTGGCTTCTTAGCGACTGCTTGCAAGATTGTCTTCCTATAGAGTCATTAGAATCTAGTGAATAAATGGAGTTACTTTTAATATTTAGGCATCGCATATGGGCTTACTGCGTGTATGAAAATCATTAAATACATCATAAATCATGGGTCAACCTTCATAAGGATGCTTGTACCTTCGAACCAATGGAAGTGTCTTCTTATAATCGATAAGAATTTTGAAACATTCATAATTATAAGATGCAGGGAGCTAGTCAGGGGCCTAAGGCTGTAGTTCCTGCCTCTGTCTTTAGGGTAGACAAGTGACTCATCCTGGAAACGATACAATCAGGTCTTTCTGAAACTGTAGTACCTATCTCCAAAAATGGTCGGCGTTACCAAGCGAGTGGGCTTAAATGGTAGCGCACGTGACGCATGTTGGACGGTGCCCTTTTCGACACTCGGCTGTGCTGACGGACGTTTCTTGTTTCTTCCCTGTCTGTCCAGGCTAATGCTGGAGTATTGTGTAATATCATGACCGTTTCCTCCCACATTCTGACCAATTCATTACGCATTAATAATCGTATCATTTGACATAGTGTGGTCGGAGATAAAGACGTTAACGTTAAATACTCCATAAAGAAACAAATAACACACAGCATTGTATCTCAGAAGACCACGTGATATTGTCATACCAAGTATCTTATGGCTCTGAATCTTTTCATTTGTGTAATAAATGTCTAGAACGTTTCGAGTATTTATATTACTGACATCCTTGCGGTTATGTCCAGACATATATCTAATGATTACCATTCGTGTCTGTTCCTCATCTACTCCGGTTTTCAGGATCGTACACAAGCGCTGATCTGCCAGTACTCTTGTACAGATTACCAGAATAATTCCCGTTGACACATTAGCGGAAAAATTCATATATCTCTTTTTGATTTCCACAGAAAGCCCTTCCATTCATCGGCTCTTATATTGAAGGTAGAGTGACATCACTGTGACTGAACATTTCGGTATATACTTTAACTGTTTTGAAAAGCAGCTTGACTAGACAAGAGGTGCTACTGCCTGGAGATAACTTTTTTCTGCCACGGTTGATGCTACATTATGAACTAAATCAGATGTACATATAGACTTTTAAAGTAACAGATTGTTCTGGCACCGATTGCCAACTTACATACATTTTTGGTTCTTTAAGAATGACTTGATAGGTAGTAACAGAATAACGACATAATTTCAATTCTGAGGCATATACGTACAGGGAATCTTCTCAGTGCAGGTCCCACACAAGCAGCTAGCTTATCTGTAGGCTGTGTGTTGCTCATGCCGGTCGTGTTTTGATACCGCAGTTCCTATACATAGGTTTCAGAACAGTCTAGCTTCATAAGCTGCATGCAAAATAAGTAACTTGTTTCTTGTGGCCATGAAGGACAGTGTAATGGAGATAGTATATTTCTTGAAAGGTCATCGTGACTGAATTAATTAAAATTTCCAGCAGAGTTGTGATACCAAGCACCTCATGATGGATACGGAGTCAATCTCTGAAACGTCTGTTGACTTGAAGCACCTAACGCAACTGTCAGACCGGTAAGATTTCTTCGAATATAGACAGTGTGTATTGAAAACTAGACATTCTAAAGCACGTGTCGAAGCAAACTTAGAAGTGCTTCAGTTTCTACGAAATCGACAGTACTTTGATTAGTTAGTAGGTTTCGAACAGTTCCGTCCTGATCCTGCTCGCAAGCTGTCAGCAAACCTGTATGACATATACCATTGCTGTGTGTACAGTTGAAAAAGTCCTGATGATGTACAGAGGAACTGTCCGAAACATGTAGAGTTTTATTCCAAAAATAAATTTGAGAAATTAGTGCATCTAGTTGGTTTTATTATAAGAATTTATAACGATGCACGGTCACCTGAACGTCGAATTTGATAAGCATGTCAGCAAGAATATTTTTTGTTAGAATAGGGTTTTTTTTAACAGCTTTGTGGGCATTGTCTAATAGTGATTTACATCCATTTCTAACCGACTTTACAGACGCAGTGACTTAAAGGACCACGCAAATGCTCAACTGCTCGACAGACAATCCTAGGTTGTTACTTTTACTTGAAGTTCCGTCGCATGGTATGTTGCGTGGTGTGCTGCCAGCACGCCCAGTTTAAGGCTATCGCTATTTGTGTGACTGTGTGTGTCCCCACGTTTCCGGAGGCCCCGAAATGCTGGTTGATTTTCCGAAATTTTGTCAGGCTTATTTTGTGTGCTTACGTTAGTTTATCTACAGTTGCAGTTTAAGAATACGTACACCTACTTGGAGGACGCTAGTTGTATTGCTGCATTGGGTCCATTAATGTCTTAAACCGGCCCTGACTCTGAGTGAAAAAGAAATATCGGGCTCTTCTTCCTTTGTATACAATGAATTCAGGATGGAATTGCACCATTTTTTAAGTTAAGTAATAGTAAGAATGAATACGGGTTTCTACAACAAGGAGGTGCAACCGCCCTTGTAGCACTAATTCAATAGCTGCCTCACGAAACTTCTGTGCGGACTGAATAATTAATTAGTCGTCCTTTGTGCTATGCTCATTCAGCCGATCTGATAGCATTCAACTATCTGTGCAGAAGTTTAAAAGAGAGAATTTATGAAATAATACACACACACACGCACACGCACACACACACAGAGGACAACTTAAGGAAATCATCGGCGGGCAGTCTCTACAATTTCTAGAATACAGCTTCAAACAGCATTAAATAATAGAGGTCGCCGTGTTTCAAGCATGTCTGCGAATAGGAGGAAATTAGCAATGCGTGCTGTAATATGCGTTATTTTGTATCGTACCGATGGCAGATATTCTTGGAGCGATAATTGGTACACGCTGTACATATAGGTTAATAGATAACAGTTATACCGTACAACGAACTTACGATGGTTTTTAAGATTTAAATAAATCATTTTAATGCAAGAAGTATATACATTCGTCGTAAAGTGTCATTCTTACATAAAGGATCAATTTTTCGTCAAAATGAAATAAACATTATCATATTTCCCGGGGGTAAAGAAGCCGGGGCCTGTCTTTAATGACCCAACTCCATTCGGTGCCGAGGTTACAGGAAGAGTAGAGCTATACCTCTACACCTCCCCCTCTGGGCCTTCGTGGCCTATTCTAGGGTTAACTTTACTTTTACCTTAACTTTACATATTTCACACTACATTCTTTCTTGCTTTCCTTACATAACGTCACATATCTGTATGTCGCACAATTATTTGTTTTCGTTGACTGAAGGAAAGGGAGGCATTCCAAAGTGGGTGCCAGCAGGGCGTGGGACGTTAAAAATAGTTCACTGCGATCTCAGAAACTCGTGAATTCAGATGACTATCAGTAATGAGGTTGGAATTGCTTGATTCAGAGTCCTTTCCGTACTGCTCACACACTCACATTGACGTTATGTACACCAGCAATCATGAAGCTTCACAGGTGGCCGAAGTCTTGTCACTGAACCCCATTTTCCTCGCTGCCTGCTCAATTATGTGTAAGCGTGTGCGTTACAGTACAGTCCAACCGGCGCTGCTGAACACACAGTTAAAATTTATATCTCTGATTCGGAAGTAACGTAGTTTGAATCGTGATGCAAGGCATTATGACTTCGCCCTTTTACGTAATTTTTGTTCTTACCGCATACTCGGTTTTATCTTAGAGAAAGCGTAGATGAATATTTAGGATACACCGGGAAAGTCTGTCAGTAGGATCAACCTCTTGATAATTTTTTTAAAAGTTTTTTACAATCTTAGTTGAACCTTCCAAAAGATAAACCGGGGAGTCGGTGATAAACTTAACACACGATCAATTCCCAGACTGTCTGATCCTGCAGGAATAGTTTTCCTTATACGTAGTATTAATAATTTTAGTTGAATCATATTTCATAGCTGGTGAGCCAGGATCGCTCAGACCTTAACGGTCTTATAGCATATGCTTAATTAGGCATAAAGTTGCCTTTGAAAATAGAATAACAGGTAAATGAACAGCAGCCGTCGATCACAACGATATTTATACAACCATATTTGTTACCAAATTATGTGTTACGTGTTTCGGCTAGTAGAAACCATTATCAGGCACCATCTTTTAATAATAAGTAAGAGGAAAATCCTTATAAATAACAGGTTATTATATAAATATAAGTGACGTCTCACTCTGCCTGATATTACATTTCACAAAGGGATGTCTTAACCTAAAAAACAGCTTAAATTATGTCAGCTAAACCACAATCAGCGGTAGCAAATGCAGTGAATGAGCACTAGCCAGAACCTGATGTTACGACTCACAACCAAAGAAATGTACCTGCAACTGTGCAGATAAATTTGATGTGATATGGCAGACAAATGCAACTTTACCGGATTCCTTATTGTAAATACATGCACGTCTGTACATGGCTTGCATTTTTGTCGCGAAAGCCCTACTTTTGTGTGGAACCAGCAGCGGCACAGTGCCAGCGATGAATGAACTTGATAGGTGTGTTATGGTTCGCAGGGCTGTTTATACGAGTAAGCCTGACATCACTACTCTCAGTGAAACATTATTTGTTTTAATCTTGAGTCCCATTCATTCAACTTTCCATTCTGCTGACCCAAAAGTTATTCATTTTTCGAATTTTACAAATCATATTAAGATGTGCGATGTAAGGTTTTGACGGCGTTGGAGATCCTCAAGGTGTTCTTCACCATGCAATTTGTTAAAATGTTGTTACCCAAATTTTGGAGCTATATGGAACCTAAATTTTTAGGGTAGAAATAGGTCTTGCATTGAAAATGTAGGCAGCTACACGATGTCACAGATCTGGAGACCACGTATGAATATTCATGACATTCCGTAAATGATCCCTGACTTTTAACTGATAGTGAACATCTGATTTGCTTTGAGGTATCATAAACTCTTGCAGAATATAAATCTTCCATATTTACATAACACAGCCATGGTTACTTCTCTGGCGGTCTTCATACATCGCGTGTGCTACTGGCTTCCCAATCTCGCTGAAAGCTACGTGTGGTCTTGCCTCGATCCATTACAATTCGAGTGCTTAATTTATTCCAGTCGATACCTGTTGTAGATTACCGACTTCGATTACCTGCATTGAATTTACGACATTGAAGCTGGTTGTAATCTTACTTGAAATCTGATGGGAAGTCAAATTAGTGTCGAAACTGTGTAACTGGTTTCGGTTGAAAGAGGATTTACTGTGTTCATTTCCTTGGTCGTTCCGAAGGAGATGTTAGAAAGACAAGCTTGTGGTGGATTTAAAACTGCTGTTCTGAGTGTGTTACTGAGTAGTTCTGTAAGGACATCTGTAAGGTGGCGTATTCGATGTCAGGATTTTGGAGAACAAGGATCACTAATTTTCTGAAAGCAAGATGCTGAGAAACGAATTTTCGTAGGAAGTGAAGAAAAACAAGAGATCTTGTTTTGTTTCAACGAGATACTGTTGGGGCAAATACCCTCTTACACTGCCGAGGACGTTACGCGCTGTAGCTACTCAGTATGTACAGGATTCTGAATCTATTTTCGGGACTTGCTATCTTGAATGAATCCCTGGTTTCATGTTAACGTTTAACGGAAGTATTAGTTTGAAATCTTGTTCATACATAAAAAGAACCCCCGTCACATTTTTCATTAAAATATTGTCAATGGTGTAGAGGTGAACAAACACCGCTTTGAGAACCAATCATTCCCACATACAAATTGTGCAGAAGTAATGTTGTGTTATTTTAACTCTAAAACAAACGGTGCGATATTTAACCCCGCCATAAAATAGTGAAAGACATGAAATTTGAGCTGGTGCATTTGGCTTTATTGTGTTCATGTGGAATATAGTGATTTTAAATTCAGTCTTTTCTTTTACGCTTTCTCCTCAAGAAATGTATGCCAATGAAGTCTCGTTGCCTGTATATATTTTAACGTCTGACATCCATGACATTCATACGAATGCTGTT